>JAEEGF010827531.1_pt1 | contig 41106 bp, 33 predicted proteins | sample 9134171 | NCBI WGS metagenome assembly JAEEGF01 (sample SAMN16246542, study PRJNA631951) | gut metagenome | biome: gut microbiome; feature: rumen; material: AP-attached | host: Bos | place: Iran: Karaj | collected 2018-10 | reverse complement strand
AAAATCCAACGATCAATGTCACTGTACAAGCCTTAAGATTTAGAAGCTTGTTTCTCTCATCATTTTCTTCGATCATCGATTTCTTATAGCTTTTATCATCCCTGGCCCTGAAGATCATCCCTATGCCACCGCTCAGCAATGCGCACATCACAATCTCGCTCGCAGTCTCCAACCATTGAGCGCCGGTAAGTTTCCTGACTATACACCCAAGCACGAGAAACTGTAAAATAGCTACGACCACTAAAACGATTCCCAATCCTTTATACTTTTTTCTATTCATCACTTTCCTCCTCGTAGATAAAAATATCTTCGATCTTCAGGTCAAAAAAACGCGCGATCTTGAACGCAAGCTGGATTGACGGATTGTACCGCCCTTTTTCCAGAGAGCTGATCGTCTGCCTTGAGACTTCAAGTATGTCCGCAAGATCTTCCTGCTTGATCCCTCGTTCCTTTCTCAGTTTTTCAAGAATATTTTTCACTTTCTGCCTTCACCCCCTGAAACCCTGTAAATGCGTTCAGGCCTCTCTTTTTCGTACATAACCGCGCGTCCAAAAATGACAAGTTAACTTTACATGGAATATACCACCGTCTTTTCAAAATGTCAAGTATACTTTCCATCTTTTATAAAGTAAAAAAAAAGCGTTTTCCTGCCCCCGCCCTATTTGGCCGGAAACGAATATACAAAGTACCACCAAGCCACACCTGTTGCTAATTGTCAAGGGTTTGTTGTACCACTCTTGGCATTCGCTTCGTGCAGGTCTTGGAAAATAACTTTCTAACCCAAATGCTACGGAATATCACATCGGGTTCTTCCTCCGGATAATAACATAACCTGTTACACCTCATATCTTATCGGAAGCCAAAATATAAAAGACTTCATCCGGTGATTCCGCAAAAATCGAAGCCCCATTTTCCATAAGGAAAGCCCTGTCTCTAAAGCCCCATAATACAGATATGCATGGTAATTCAGAATTGCATGCGGTCTGATAATCCACTTCTGAGTCACCCACATAAACCGCATTTTCCTTCCGACTTCCAAGTTCTTTAAGGGCGGCAATCACTGTATCCGGAGCCGGTTTTCTCATGATCCCGGCTTTCTCACCGATAGCCACATCCACGTATTCAGAAAAGAACCTGTTGTTCAGCTCCTTTACCGCAGAATCTATCTTGTTGGACACAATAGCCATCTTGTATCCGATCACCTTCAGTCTCTTCATCAGTTCCAATATGCCATCATAAGGCCTTGTTCTATCCAGGCAGTGCTCATTATAGTGCTCTTTAAAAAGCGGTAACATCTCATCAATTACGCCTTCTCCCGTTCCTGCCGTAACGGCACAAGAAAGAGCATATCGTATGCCATTCCCGAAAAACTTCCTGTATTCATCGCGAGTATGCCCCGGCATACCATATTTTTCAAGCACATAATTCACGGAGACCGTCAGGTCATCAAGTGTATCCAGAACAGTCCCATCCATATCAAATATTACGGTATCAATATTTCTCATTCCCAATCCTCAATCATGTGAAATAACAAAAAATTATACCACGAATCCATTATATAAGGCTACCCCAATACGGACACTACTTATTAATCCCGTCCATAGAATAATACTTCAACCACGGCTTATCTACAGAAGGATAGCCTGTCTGTCAAGATGATTACCTCCTTACTTGTATATGTCAATACTTTTTTTCACTTTTCCCTAAGCGACCAAAAGTCTTCTGACAGTAATGGACGGGCTGTGGCAGATGTGAAGCGAAACTGCCCTCGTAAGCATTCTTTGACCGAATGGCTCATAGCCTTCGGCTTAGCGGAGGCATTCCTGCCATGAGGGAGACCAAATGCTTACGAGGTCGCGGTTTTGCGTAACATCGGCCACAGCCCGGTAATAACTCCTGAAGCCCACACCCCGGGAGCGTATCACACATTAAACCTGAAAAGCACTATATCCCCATCCTGGATGACATACTCTTTTCCTTCCGAGCGCACAAGCCCCTTCTCCTTTGCCGCATTCATCGAACCGCATTCGATGAGCTGATCGTAAGAAACGATCTCCGCGCGGATAAATCCACGCTCAAAATCTGAATGGATCTTTCCCGCAGCCTGAGGCGCCTTTGTGCCCTTCTTTATCGTCCAGGCCCTCGTTTCCTTAGGCCCCGCGGTGAGATAACTCATAAGGCCTAGAGTCGAATAACTTGCCTTTATCAGCCTTTCAAGACCACTCTCCTTGATGCCGAGATCTTCAAAGAACATCTCCCTGTCTTCATCAGAAAGCTCGCTCATTTCCTTTTCGATCTGAGCGCAGATCACAAACACTTCCGAGCCCTCTTTTGCAGCAATCTCGCGCACCTTCTTTACATATGCGTTGTCTGCGCCGTCATTTGCAAGATCGTCCTCTTTTACATTTGCAGCATAGATCACAGGCTTTGCGGTGAGAAGATTGTATTCAGAGAAAAATGCCTCCTCGTCTTCATCATTAAGCGCAAAGCTTTTTGCGAGGTTCCCGTTCTCAAGATGGGCTTTAAGACGCTTAAGCATCTCTGTTTCTTTTCCCGCGGCCTTGTCCATCTGTGCCATCCTCGCCACCTTGCTGTAGCGTCTTTCAAGCACTTCAAGGTCGGAAAAGATGAGCTCAAGATTTATCGTATCAATGTCTCTTCCGGGATCTACGGAACCCTCAACGTGTATGATGTTTTCGTCATCAAAGCAGCGCACCACGTGAACGATGGCGTCCACCTCACGGATATTTGCAAGGAACTGGTTTCCGAGTCCCTCACCCTTTGACGCGCCCTTTACAAGTCCCGCGATATCAACAAATTCAACCGTTGCGGGTGTGGTCTTTTCGGAATCGTACATCTTTGTGAGTACGTCCAGTCTCTTGTCGGGCACCGCAACGATGCCGACATTGGGATCTATGGTGCAGAACGGATAGTTTGCGATCTCCGCTCCTGCCTTTGTAAGCGAATTGAAAAGTGTGCTCTTTCCGACGTTCGGAAGTCCGACAATGCCGAGTTTCATGTTGTTTCATTCTCCTTATTACTAAAATAGACTCGGTGTATTATATACTAACCGAGCCTTTTTTTCAATTACAATAATGTGTATCCGGGTTATTTTTTCCTTATCTTTTCAAGGATATCCATATTGTCGCCGCAGTATTTTTCATAAATCGGCTGCATGAGGGCCCGGATCCTTTCCGTGTCGCGCTGTGTAAGAGTGGTCACGACAACACCGTTTGAAAGCGCGGTCTCACGCGAGCTCTCCACTCTTTCTTTCCACATTTCCCGTTCATACTGAGAGGATTCAAGCGCGCATTCACGTATCATCTGTTTGTCTGCTTCCGACAGAAGATTCCATGTGTGAAGGGAACAAAGCTGCATCTCGGGAACTCTTGTATGTTCGTCTTCGCAGAAATACTTTGCGACCTTGTAGTGATCCGTATCTTCGTATGAAGGCCAGTTGTTCTCAGCACCGTCGATGGTCCCGAGTTCGAGTGCGGAATAAACCTCTTCATAGCTTAAAGGCACGGCTTCGGCGCCGAGCGCGTTCACCATGTCCACCATCAGATCCGACTGCTGCACGCGGATCTTCAGTCCTTTCAGGTCGGAGAGCTTGTTCACGGGCCTTGCAGATGTGTAAAAATTTCTCGCACCCGATTCGTACCAGGAAAGTCCGCAAAGGTCGATGGACTTTATGGCATCCAGGAAATAGTCCCCTATCTCTCCCTCAAGCACAGACCACATGTGATCCGCGTCATCGTAAAGATAAGGCATCTGAAGGACATTCATCTCAGGAAAAAACTCGGCGAGCTGTGAAAGCGAAACTCTTGTGAAATCAACGCCCCCGTACTGCATTTGCTCAATGACTTCAGCTTCACGTCCAAGCTTCGCCGAGGTATAAACGATTATCCTTATCCTTCCGCCGCTGCGTTCTTTTACAAGCTCCGCAAAGCGGTAGGCGCCCATGGAAGTGGGATATCCGTCAGACTGGTTTTCGGCATACGTAAACACAAATTCCGGTTCGGGCTCTTTGGCAAAGAGCTTCACCGAAACTATGACCGCAACAGATATGCATAATACAGCAATTGCCGCGAAAACAAGTCTTCTGTGCTTCATATGATCCCTCGGATGATCCTGTATTCTGTGGGAGTCATCCCTTCCATTCGCTTAAATACTTTCGTGTAATAATTTGAATCCCTGAATCCCACTTTCGCACTTATATCCTTTACGTTCACAGTGATATCATTCAGGAGTTCCTTTGATTTTTCTACTCTGAGTTCCGTGAGATATAATACAAAACTCTTTCCGAAGCAGTCTTTGAATATCTTGCAGAAATAAGGGTCCGAATAGTTCAGCGCGCAGGCTGCGTCCGAAAGTGAGATGTCCCTTATGTAATTGTCTTCTATGTATCCCGCGATCAGCTTTTTGATCGCAGCCTGTCTTACCGAAGATATCTCCTCCCTGCACGGGATCTCCATAGGCGCGGACTCTTTTCTTTTTCCGCCGTTCTCAGCGATCCTTATGGCTTCTTCAAGGACCGTCACCAGTTCCTTTTCACCGACCGGCTTTAACAGATAGTCCAGAGCATGTACTCTTATCGCTTTTCTGGCGTAGTCAAACTCGTCAAAAGCGGTGAGAAAGATGATAACGCAGGCATCATCCTCATTCCTTATCATCTCGGCGGCTTCAAGTCCGTTTATGCCGGGCATCGAAATGTCAAGCACTGCGATGTTGCATTTCTTTTCACGCCAGATATCCACCGCTTCTCTTCCGTTGCAGGCGGGAAAGACCTCCACATCCTGACCGAACGCGCCTTCAAGTATTTTTTTTACGACTGCCTTTTCGATAGGCTCGTCGTCGGCAACAATGATCCTTACCATGGCACTCCTTTATGTCATTTCATGAAAAGGTATCGTGAACTTCACTACAGTGCCTTCCCCTTCGATGCTGTCTATCTCAAATTCCGGACTGTCATACAAAAGCTTCAGTCTTCCGTATATATTGCTGAGTCCGATCTTGCTTGCTTCTTCATCGTTATCGGAAAGTTCCTTCCGGATAACGGACAGTCTGTCTTTTGCGATGCCGACGCCCGTATCCGAGATCATAACATTCAGAGTGTTTTTTTCTTCTCCCAAAAACACATGTATCCTGATAAAACCGCCCTCTTCTTTTTTCGCGAGGCCGTGTATTATGCTGTTTTCAACTATCGGCTGTATCACAAAGGTCGGGACTCCCGCCCTGCAGAGTGCTTCATCACAGTCGATAACACATTTTATCCGTTCTCCGAAACGCATCTCCTGAAGATACATATAGTCCCTGATCATCGAAAGTTCCTGTTCAAGGCTTATCTCATTTTCTTCGGTCCTTAAGATATATCTGAGGAGCGAGCTCAGAGCATTTATCATCCTGTCTGTGGTCCCCGCGTCTTCAAGCTTTGCCATTCCGCTTATCACACAGAGGGTGTTGAATAGGAAGTGAGGATTTATCTGGTTTCTCAGCGCTTTGTACCGCATCCTCACAAGGCGGTTCTCGGCATCGATCTTTTCGAGTTCCTGAGCATGGAGGCGGTCAAGCGCGACTCTGTTTTCTTCAAGAGTTCTGATATATTTTGATGTTGCAAATTTCATCTTGTTGAAAGCGTGGACAAGGTCACCTATCTCGTCCTTGTTGTCCACTACGACATCGTCCACCGAAAGGTCGTTCGCCGCTATCTTTCTTGAAGCGTCCGCGAGCTTTTCAATAGGCTCCACAAAGCTTTTTCTCATGGCTCTCGATGTCCTTGCCACAACGATTATCATTACCACGGCTGCGGTAAAGATGACGGCCGGGAAAAAGAACAAAAGTGGAAAACGTTGTTTGTAAAAGTCATTCACGGCCTTACTCGTGAGTGACATGAGCGTGCTCCCGTAGTTTTTTAAGTAATCCTGCATACGGAATATCTCATACTCTTTTACAAGATATTCAGGAACGGCCGGATCCATCAGAAGAAATTCACCGCATTCTTTTCTGTAAATCCTGAATGCGCGTTCCGTTTTCTGTGTCCAGGCGAGCCTTTCCTCACCGATCATGTTGTAGTCCGTCTGCAGTCCGTGGATCGCTTTGTCGGTCACATTCATCAGGGACTTGAAATCCTTTTCTGATATGTCTCCCTTTGTAAGATCCTGGAAGCCTTCGGATTCAAGCTCCACGGCTTCGAGGAGCGATCCCACAAGTTCATTGCTCTGCAGTGAATATCTGAAATCCCACAGTGATATCTTGATCGTCCAGATATCCAGAAGCACCGTCATAAAGATGATCGCAAAAACAATAAAAACCAAGGTGGCGATCTTTTCTTTCATGGATCTTTCGCTCCACCCGGCTTTTATCATCCTGCTCCAATGCTTTTTGCTGACGGTCTTTGCCATTTCAGTTTCCTGTTTTCCCGTTCACATATTCGATAAATTCTTTTTTCTTCTCACCGAGCACTCTGTTGAACAGAAAATAGCCCGTCCCCTGGGAAAGCTTAAGGATAACGCATTCGCCGGTATCGATCGCTCTGCTGACCTTTTTCCATCCGATATCCTCGGATCGTTCTCCGGCTTCCACTCTGATCCCTCTGTCACCCGCTTCAAGAGTGAGTCCTTCAGGGATCGCGAGCGCATAGCTCTTTGCCTTAAAGTATGTTCCAATGGGCTGTACGGCAGGGATCAGAAGGCACATTATGATCATGAGAGGCTGTCCCAAAGGGCCTGCGTTCTGATAAAATTTCAGCGTCAAAAGCACGGCCGCCACAAAGAACACAATGTTGCACACTCCGAGAGGCGACTTATATATGCGTTTCATGGACATCATGAAAAAATCCCACGCCGTGGCTTTTACCTGAAATCTGTATTCCATATCGATCTTCCTTTCCGTACAGGTTTATTTTACTATTTTTACCCCGCACAGAGCAACAAGAATTTACTCTGTGCGGGATATGTTTTATTTCATGAACAGGTTGGGAAGGAGCATGCATATCTCCGGTATGAACGTGATGAGGAGAAGCGTGATTATCATGCAAAGATAAAAAGGTATCGTTGCTTTTACCACTCGTTCCATCTTGACTTTTCCGACCGCGGAACCGATAAAGAGGACGGCTCCCACGGGAGGCGTTAGAAGACCTATTCCGCAGTTAAGTACCATGATGATACCGAACTGTACCGGGTCGATGCCCATTCTGGTCGCAATAGGAAGAAGGATGGGTGTCGCGATAAGGATGATGGGCGACATATCCATGATGCAGCCAAGGAAAAGAAGTATGAGGTTTATGAGCAGCATTATGACGATCCTGTTGTCGGTTATGCCGATTATCGCTTTTGCCGCAAGATCCGGAACATGGAGCGTTGTGAGGCAGTAACCGAACGCGCAGGATGTGGAGATCAGGATGAGCACGAGTGCAAGTGTGTCAACGCACTTTTCAAGCGCTTTCCATACTCCCTTCCATGTAAGTCCTCTGTAGATGAAGACACTGACGATCAGTGAATAGATAACTGCGATGGCTGCGGATTCCGTAGCGGTAAATGCTCCGCCTACGACTCCCACAACAACGATGATGACCGCAGCGAGCGCCCAGAAGGACTTTAAGAGCTGCTTTAAAAGCGCAACGAAGGAAAACTTGTCTCCCTTTGGGTAATGCCTTTTCTTTGAAATGATAAAGGAACCCACCATCAGCGTGATTGCAAGGATGGCTCCGGGAATGTATCCAGCAAGGAAAAGACTTCCTACGGAAACGCCGCCTGCCGCCATGGCATAGATTACCATATTGTGGCTCGGAGGCACAAGAAGTCCTTCACAGGACGAGGTTATCGTGACAGCCGTTGAAAAATCGTCATCATAGCCCTGTTCCACCATCATGGGGATCAGGATGCTTCCGAGCGATGATGTATCAGCTGCGGCGGAACCTGAAATGCCGCCGAAAAAGTATGAAGCAACGATGTTCACCATCGCCATTCCGCCTGTCATCCAGCCTACGCAGGTATTGGCAAGCGCGATCAGTTTTTCCGATATGCCTCCCGTGCCCATGAGCACGCCCATCGTGATAAAGAACGGCACCGCCATGAGCGAAAAGGAATTTATTCCTTTTACCATCTGCTGGCACACCGTTGTGATGGGGATTCCACGGTAGAGGAAACAAAGTATCGATGAAATGCCCACGGCATAAGCGATGGGGAATCTCAGGACGATCATCAGAAGGAATGAACCAAGAAGGATGATGATCGCAATGGTATCAGCGCTCATTTTTTTCCTCCTTTCCGGTCATCTTGACGATCTGTCTGTAGATCGCTTCCAGTTCAAAAATGACCATAGCGAGTCCCGCCAGAGGAACAGGGAAATACATCCAGAACTTGGATACGGCGGGCATACTTATGTAAGTTCCTTTTGCGCCGATCGCGGCTGCGTATTTCCATCCGACGATCAGCATCACGATGCCGAACGCGAGGACCGCGATATCAGCGATCAGGTCGAGCACATCCAGCACTTTTTTGGATATATATTTGTCAAATGATGTCATCCTGATATGCGTGCCTTTTCTTATAGCAAGAGCTGCGGAAAGCACCGCCATATAGGCCATCAATGTGAGCACCACTTCTTCCGTCCACGCGGGATCGGGGATAAACGGGACGAAACGCCCCAAAACGGCAAGACTCGTGATCAGGATGTCACCGATCAGCAATATCTTGCAGACAAACAGAACCACCTGGTATACGACGTCGTAAATGGGTTTCAGCCTGTCCAAAGAGGTAAGGATTCCCTTCATACACATCTCCATTCAATAAAGGCGCATGATAAATGTATCCATGCGCCTTTAACATTCCGTGACCGATTACTTGTAGGATAAGATCTTCTGGTACAGATCTTCCAAGCCCTTTGTGTTTTCGGCGACAACGTCCTTAACAGCGTTCTGCCAAGGAGTAGGATCGGTAACGTCTACGATGTTGCATCCGTTAGCTTTGAGTTCCTTAAGGACCTCATCCTCTTTCTTCTGGGAATTTGCCTTGTTGTTCTGCTGAGCATACTTACCTGCTTCGATGAGGATGTTCTGCTGCTCTTTTGTAAGAGTATCCCAAACCTTTGAAGCAACCACGATCTCGATCGCGCCGAGTGTGTGGCCGTCAAGGATCATATTGTTTGCAACTTCGGGGAAAGAGTTTGACTTGTAGTTTGCGATAGGCTGCTCTGCGCCGTCAACAACGCCGGAAGAGATGGCTGAATAAAGTTCGCCGAACGCTACGACCGTGGGAGATGCACCGAGACCCTTTACAAGGCCGTTCATTACAGGGTCGTTGGAAACTCTGAGCTTCATGCCTGCAAGATCTCCGATGGAATTTACGGGAGTCTTTGTGAAGAAATGACGGAAGCCCTCTTCGCCGTAGAAAAGGCCCTTTACGCCAAGTCCCTTGTCATAGGACTCGTTAAGGAATTCGTCTGCAAGTGAGCTTGTAGCAAAATTCCAGAAGTGATCTCTCGACTCAAATGTGTAAGGGAGCGAAAGAAGGACTGACTTCTGTGCGCCGTAAGATGTGAGCGAGAATGCGGAAATTCTCGAGATATCCGCAGAACCTGCTCCTGCGAGCATTGCGTCAAGCACATCGTTCTCGGATCCGAGAACACCGCTGTACTGTACGTCAATGATGATCTGTCCCTTGGAAAGTTCCTCAACCTTTGATTTGAAATCCGCAGCAACCTGACCTACGATGGTGTCCTGAGGGTTAACCTCAGCGTACACGAGCTTTAAAGGACCCGACTCCTTCTTGCCGCAAGCCGTGAGACAGGAAATTGCGAACACCATAACCAATAAAACCGCCAAAATACGTTTTTTCATTTTGTACCTCCTCTGTAAATGTAAGTGTTGAACACTTGTTACGCTTTTTATTATATTTTCGGACGGTTCAAATGAAAATCGTAAATATTTATGATTCATGGGAATATTTTAACCACTGAGGAAAAACGAAGTATTTACGGTCATTTCCTGCTCTTCGGGCTTTTATCGTAGCGCTTTACATAGGCTCTGTAAAAAGACGAATAGTCCTTAAATCCGCATTTCAGCGCCGCTTCCTGCGCATACATCCCGGAATCTATGAGTTCTTTTGCGTATATCATCCTTTTGGCTGTGATATATTCCCAGGGCGGCGCTCCCGTTGCCTGTCTGAACACTCTTCCGAGCTGTGATATGCTCATAAAAAAATGAGCCGCTATGTCCGAAAGCGAAATATCGGAATAAAGATTGTCATTCACATATTTCAAAATGCTTTCCGAAAGCCCTGTGTTTTCTTTGGTTTTGTCGTGTCTTACGCTCTTTTTCGAAGGAAGTGATGTCATGATCTCGAGGATGGACGTATAGACAATGATGGATCTTTCGTAATCGTCGGAAAAGGTATCGCACATCCTGCCGAATAATGCCTCTCCTTCAGGATTTTCATAGTGGTTTCCGACTCCCAGTTTTCTGTCAAAAAACGGTTTCATGAGTCTTCTTTCGGGGTCGATCGCATCAAAAATGTCCACCGGGAAATTTACCGCATACCGTTCATAACCTCCATTTTCAAGTATCCGCACACAATGAGCCTCCCCCGGGCGCATAAGGAGCATATCTCCGCGTTTTAACGGGTATTCGGTCCCCTCTACCATATAGCTTGCTTTTCCGTCCAGAAAATAGTACAACTCGCATCTTTCGTGGATATGCATTTCATAGCCCGAAGCCTTTGTCTCGTCTTCTTTCACATATCTGGTATATATACCGTCCGCTTCCTTTTCCCTGAATATGTTCATCTCGCGCTCCTTTTTGTCTTTTGCTCACATATTATTGCAAAGCCTTTATGGTCATTAAGTTTATATCACCGTGCGCACATTTGCAATACTTTTGCTAATATTTACAATTTTAATGCAAATCAGTTCATGGTAAGATGGACATAAAGAATAAAACGAAGGAGAAACGTTCATGAGTTTTGTACTTGCAGCCTTTGCCGATGAAGCCTCGCCAAGTCTTTCCGGGCAGATCAAGGCAATGAAGGAAAACGGCATATCCTGCCTTGAGATCCGTGGTGTGGACGGCGAGAACATCGCAGATATATCTGCCGCAAAAGCAAAAGAGATCCGAAAAGCGCTTGAAGCGGAAGGCCTTTACGTCTGGTCTTTGGGATCCCCTTACGGAAAGATAGGGCTCGACGAGGATTTTTCGCCGCATCTCGAGAAATTCAAAAAAAGCCTCGAAACTGCTGAGATACTTGGCGCAGATCACTTAAGGCTTTTCAGCTTTTACAATGCTTCGGGACGTTTTTCCGAAGTATGCGAAAGACTTCACAAATTCATAAGAGCCGCGGAAGGAAGCGGCATCCTGCTCTGCCACGAAAATGAAAAAGACATCTACGGAGACATTTCCAAGAGATGCGTTGAGATACATGAGACCTTCCCGGAGCTCAGAGCGATCTTCGATCCCGCAAATTTCGTGCAGACCGGTCAGGACACGCTTGAGGCATGGGAACAGTTAAAAACTTATGTCGAGTATATGCATATCAAAGATGCAGAAGCCTCGGGGTTTGTGGTGCCTGCGGGAAAAGGCATCGGGAATCTCAAAAAGATCCTTTCGGAATACAAGGGCCGGGTACTTACTGTAGAGCCTCATCTCACAGTATTTCAGGGACTTGAAAACCTTGAAGCGGATAAAAAGAGCGGCATAGGTTCCTACACCTACCCTGACTCATTTACTGCTTTTAAAGCGGCCGTAGATGCATTAAAAGAGATCATATAGTTTACAGAATAAGAGGTACGACATGGATAAGATAAGACTTGGGATAATAGGAATGGGAAACATGGGCACAGAGCACCTAAGAAGCATACTGGACGGTCAGTGTCCCAGGATAGAGGTCACCGCTTTTGCCGATATCGCGCCCGAAAAACTTGAAAGAGCAAAGGTCCTCTGCCCCACCGCAAAGCCCTTTGACAATGCGAACGCTCTTCTTGACAGCGGTCTGGTCGACGCCGTGCTGATAGCCGTACCACATTACGATCACCCCACCATTGCGACGGAAAGCTTTAAAAGGGGAATACACGTGATGACAGAAAAGCCTGCGGGCGTATACACCAGGCAGGTCCGCGAGATGAATGAGGCCGCAAAGAACGCAGGTGTCGTATTTTCCATCATGTTCAACCAGCGTGCTAACCCGATCTATCAAAAAGCAAAAGAGATCGTACAGACAGGGCTTCTTGGTGAACCCAAGCGCATGGTCTGGATCATAACCAACTGGTACAGGACACAGAGCTATTACGATTCCGGAACATGGCGCGCGACTTGGGACGGCGAAGGCGGAGGCGTGCTCCTTAACCAGGCGCCCCACAATCTCGATCTCTGGCAGTGGATATTCGGAATGCCGAAAAGGATCCGCGCGTTCTGCTCCTTCGGAAAATACCACAAAATCCTCGTCGAAGACGATGTGACCATACATGCGGAATATGAAAACGGCGCCACAGCAGCGTTCATCACTTCCACAGGTGAAGCTCCCGGCACGAACCGTCTTGAGATCACAGGAGACAAAGGAAAGATCGTCCTTGAAAACGCAACGTTAAAATGGACAAAGCTGAAAACCCCGGAAAGAGAATTTTGTTTTACCTGCCCCGAAGGGTTTGCCACTCCCGAAACGGAGTATGAAGAATTTACCGCTCCCGAGCCCGACGGACACCCCATCCTTTTAAACAACTTTGCGGATGCGATACTTGACGGCGCGCCCCTCATCGCGCGCGGCGAAGAAGGCATCAACTCGCTTTCTCTTTCAAATGCCGCATATCTCTCGGCATGGACCGATTCGTGGACAGATCTTCCCGTGGATGAGGAACTGTTTTTAAAGTATCTTAACGAACTTCGTGAAAAAGAAAAAAAAGCAAAAGCGTTTCTGTGAGCGGAAAGGATCATGTGAAGATCCCTCATCTTGAACCCATAGAAACGCTTAAGGAAAGATGGCGCGTGAGATGGTGATGTCCCACGCGCCTTTTATCATGCTTATTTTTATGCCCTTTTGTTTCTTCCCCAGAAAACATTGTATTTATCAGGTCTCCAGCCGGGTTCGATGTCTTTTACGGCTTCCGCGGCAGTTATCACCTTGTCACCGTTATCTATGTCGATAAGGTGATACCTGTCATTTCCCATACCGAGCTCTTTCATGTAGCTCAGCTGCCTTAACCCGTGACGGCTTTCAACACGCTTGATCAGCGCCTTTCCGCCGTTTTCAGGAAGATTGTAGATCATGTCTATGCATGCGTTGTCGACAGCCAGGATATCGAGCGACGCAAGTATGCCTATATCGGGCGTTACAACAGGCTCCGCTTCGGAACCTTCACAGTCGCAGGATACCGACATATTGCGCATTGTATTGATAAAACAGATGCGCGGCGCAAAATGATCCACAACGGATTTTGCGCTCTCCGTCATCCTTTCCATGAATTCCTCTTCGGAGATGCCCCACATATCGTCAGTTCCCGCAGGTGTATGGATCTCTTTTTTCCCCACACGACCGTCAGCGCAGCCTATGCCTATGTTCTTGTTGCTCCCGCCAAAACCGCCCATGGTATGACCCTTAAAATGCGTGAGGACAAGAAGCGAATCATAATCCAGAAGCCCTTTTCCCACATGCATCTCTTCAAACCATTTGCCGTTCTTTACAGGAAGCGTCGCAACTCCATGCTCGTCCGTGATGTCCACAGGGCAAAACGTCCATCCGTTTATCTCAAGAGTTTTCCTGTGTTCTTCAGTTGTATAACGGCTGCCCTCATAGTAAGTATTTGTTTCTACAATTGTAGACTCAGGTAATCTCGATCCCAGAAGTTCCTTTACCCACGGCCTCGGAAGGAAGTTCGGACCCTGTGCCTCACCCGTGTGGAGCTTTACCGCCACTTTTCCCGTGAGCACCGATCCCACACGATCATAGATCTTTTTCATGCCTTCTTCCGAAAGATCCCTTGTAAAAAACACGACAGATTCAGCCCCGTCTCTCTTTTCATAAGGCACATACATGTTTCCGCCCGTTCCCGGCTCAGGTCTTGTCTTCATACACATCCTCCTTTTTTATCTCAAAAATCCCTTAAAGAAATCACATTCATCCTTATTGCAGATCTTTGCTTCCGTAAGCCTCATGTTGCAGTGGAACACGTGTCCCAGAACATGATCCTTGTCTCCGTAATAATGATACTCCGCTTTTACATTTTTGTCCTGTAAAAGTTTTACAAATTCCTTTGCCTGTTTGGCAAGAAAATCCCCTTCCGCCGTCATCACAAATGCAGGCGGAAAATCCTTGTTTACATGCTCAGTGACACTGATAAGCCTGCATTCCTCCTCAGTTCCCTTCTTCGGAAGGAAATCCGCCATCAGCTTGTCACGCCCATTCTTCAACTCTATCCTGTAAACACCGCAATTAAGCCCCACTGCCTTTGGGCATCCACCCTCAGGCGCCTTAATATCCAAAGTCTTCCCGTATCCCTCATCAGTGCAGAGACAGCAATACAGCCCAAGAAGATGACCCCCCGCACTGTCTCCCACCGCAAAGATGTGATCCACGTCAAACCCGTACTTTTCCGCATTTTCACGGTCCAATATCCATTTAAACACATTCACCGTGTCCTCGACTGGCGCAGGATACTTAAACTCCGGAGCAAGCCTGTACGTAAAATTCACCACAGCAAATCCATGTTCCACAAGACTCATGCAGTAATACTGATACCGCTCCTTGTCACCATATACCCAGCCACCACCATGCACACTCACGATCACCGGCAGTTTCCCCGTGACCCCCTTCGGCCTGTATACATCCAGCTTATTCCATTTTCCATACCGCCCATAACTCAGATCGTTAAACCGCTCCACATTCTCCGGAGTCTTAAGCCCCGCATCCCGCTTGTCATCATTCTTCTTAAAACTCCTGCGTATAGCCCAGCTTGTAAAAGACATAGAAAACCTCCGTAAAAACTTGTTGCGTCCTCTGTTATCTTTCCTTCAAAATACAACCACACTTTTGACAATAATAATGCCTTGAATCCTCTGCAGATCCGCATTTTGGACATTGGATCAGGTGAACAGTATCAGTTATATCTTCCTCAGAAACATATTCTGCTTTGTTCCTCATTTTCAACTGTTTGTCTATAGACTCTGCACGATCGATCAGCTCTCCAAAACCATATACAAGTAAACTTGAAAGCCATACTACCAAAATCCAGGCGACAGTACTTATAACAAAAGCAAGAATACTTCCCGCTATCAATCGTACCTCTGAATTTGAGAAATAGCGGAGAGTATTATAGCGAGCAGCTAAGTAATACCCTATTACAAAAGCCCCAACAATACTCCAAAGCACAAAAAAGATTTTTACGATTTTCTTGATTTTAGCCCCAATGTGTTCAAACATATCTGCCTCCTTTTTGGGAAAAACGTTACACGATCACCTATTTGCTAATCCCCTGCTTTCCATACACCACCACCTCCGCCCCCACTACACTCCCCAAGCGAGTGAGACAAATGCATTCGAGGTAAAGGCTTGTGCAAGCATGCGTACAAAGTGCATTTCCGTTCTGATCAGGCTTTGTCTTGATTGCCGAAGCAGGTCTGTACCTCGGGAGCATTTCATTGCGGAATGCAAATCAGATCAAATAATTGCATTTAAACATCATATTTTCAGATGCCTGAGTTGCCTGAATCTCGGGAGCATTCTTTGACCGAGTGGTAACAACTGTATACTTACCTACACACCGTATTCCACGAGGGAGACCAAATGCGGACGAGATTACAGGCAATGAAGGCATCAATAAAACATACTGAAATGTCTAGATTCCTCTGTCTCCAATGTATTCCCCAAATAAATGCGGACGAGGTTACAGACCGCTTCGGCACCCCGTCAAACTCTCCTGACACATGTCGATCACTTTGTATGCATGCTTAACATGCCGTACCTCCAAAGCATATTCTACCGAGCCCCGGCCCGCTCTACACCAGTATCTCCTCCTCGCACTTCACTCTGTATCTCCACCGCTCCGCGGTCCCTCCGGCCCCATCATACCAGTTTCCCGTAACCTCATTCCTTATCGCAAGCCTGTCCCCACGCTCCTCCATCTCAAACAGCAATATCCTCTTTTTCGGATGGATGTTCGGACAATGAAGCGACATCATAAGCTTACCCGAGAACGTGTTAAAAAGCATCGCATGCCCGCCGTCAAGAGCATAAAGCGGCACCTCGTCCTGCTTCCACGGCCCGTGCACGGTACCGCTTAGAGACCTCGCGGTACCTACAGTGTAACCACCTTCTTCGGAAAAACTCGACCACAGCATGATGAGCGCACCCGACTTCATCCTGTAGAGAAAAGGCCCGTCAGTCACAAGAGAACCGCCGGACTTCATAGTCCCACGCCAAGGCGCATCAGAAGCCCTAAACAATATCTCCGGCTCAGACACCGCAGTCGATAGGTCGTCACTGAGCTTTATCGCGCATACCTGCCCGTCGTAGACCTGCATCCACTCATGACAAAATACCATCCACGGCGAGCCGTCTTTTTCCACATAGAGCGTACCGTCAAGGCAGTGCCACCCATGAGGAGTCACCGGCCCGTCCCCGACAGGAGAAAACGGCCCCTCCGGACTGTCCGCCACAAGACACTGGCATCCCCTGTATTTTCCATCGGCCCTGAATGACGAGATGATATAATAGCGCCCTCTCCAAAAATGACATTCCGGAGCCCAATAATCCTTATCCGCCCAGAAATTGCCCTTCTTAAAGCAGATCTTTGGCACCGACCAGTTCACAAGATCGGGAGATTTTAATACATAAAAACAAGGTTCATCGGAAACTGCGTCCGGAAATCTTTCCCTGTCCACAAACTGCACATACGTGTAGTACATCCCGCTGTTTTCGTCGGCAAGGATGAACGGGTCACTGATATGCACATCCCTTATACTGTATGGATAATCCTTTTTCTTTTCTCTGAGCTCATCCTGTTCTGACATAAACCTTCTCCTTCCGTACTGAATATCACCTTTCCCTGAAAAGCTTTCTACGACTGTAGAGAAAGACCGTATCTCCTTCTTTAAGCCTCAGATCACCGTTTGGCATCAGTGTTTTCCCGTCACGCCGCACCATAACGATGAAATCCTGTCTCGAAATGTCCAGATCCCTTATTTCCTCATCATTCCACTCATGATGCGCTTTTAAATGGATCTCACGAAGCTGCAGGTCAAGCTTGTCCTTTTCCCCCGCAACGCCAAGTATCAGAGCGTCTCCCGCCTCAAGTGCCATATCCCCCCTCGGCACTATCACTTCGTCTCCTCTTAGCACCGCAGCGATCAGGATATGCTTTGGAAGCCCCAGTTCCATAATCTTTTTTCCGGTCCATTTGTCCGTTTTTACAAGCTTAACACGAATGAAATGAAGATCCGACTCCGCGGCTTCTTCAGCCATGCTCTTCATTTTTTCGTACTGTTCGACAAAACCCGCGCTGATGATACCTGTGGGGATGGCAACAAGCCCCACGCCGAGCATGGTTATCGCCATCGCAAATATCTTTCCCGCCGCCGTTATGGGATAGATGTCACCGTATCCCACGGTGAGGAGCGACGCCACTGCCCACCACATTCCCGACAGCGCATTGTCAAACGCCTCGGGCTGTGCATTGTGTTCAAGACTGTACATGCAAAGGCTTGCGGCGAGCATCAGCATAAGGATCACAAACACGGAAGAAAGAAGGAGCTTCGCCTTGTTCTTTATAACCCCGCCGATGACATTCAGCGAATCAAAATATGCATTCACGCGGAAAATGCGGAATATCCTCATGACGCGGAATATCCTGAACGCCGCCATCCCGCTCGGGAAGAAGAAAGGCAGATAATACGGAACGCACGAAAGAATATCGATGATGCCGTTGAATGAGAAAATATAACGAAGGAGCGCCACAGGCTCGCTGTTCTTTGAATAGACACATCCCGCGGTCCACAGCCTTAATATGAGGTCAAATGCAAAAAAAGCCACAGTAACCGCCTCGATCGTCTCGAGGATCTTACCACAGCTTTCCTGTAAATTTGAAAAAGTCAGCATCACGCTCACGGTAAGGTTGAGCGCGATAAAAAAGAAATTCATCACATCATAGGCGCGGCTTATGAAATCATCGGCAAAGCCCACCTCGATGATATAAGAAACCTTTTCTCTTATCCTTCCGTAAGTACCGGTCTTTTTTGCCATTATACACCACTCTCCGTAAGGTTTAAAAAATCCTGCCTTTCACCGGAAAAGCAGGATCATTGTCTGGAGCATACGGGATTCGAACCCGTGACCTCCACACTGCCAGTGTGGCACGCTCCCAACTGCGCTAATACCCCGTTACTGACATTATAAACATTTTTTTCTTTGATGACAAGGATTATTTTCACAATCCGCTCTGTCAAAAAATGTCCCGGATAATGTCAAAATTCATATGTTCCGGTTTTCAACCGCATTTTTTCACGCCCCGGAAGCAAAACCTCCGCCACGGCGCCGAAAGGCACGGTGATCTTGTATAGAACGGCACCGTCATTCCCGAATTCCCATGAAACCTTCCAAAGGCCTGCGGCACTTAAGTATTCGCATTTAAGGAATCCAAGCTCCTTTATCGGGTAAGGTGCGATCAAAGTGCGCATAAATCCGGCTTCAACGGGCCGGAGACCTGCGGCATAAGCAAATATCCATTCAAGAACGGAACCATATGCATAGTGGTTCAGGCTGTTCATCCCGGTAGACGAGATATGTCCGCTCTCGTCCAGACTGTTCCAGCGTTCCCAGATGGTCGTCGCTCCGAGTTTCACTTCATAAAGCCATCCCGGATATTCTTCGTTTAAAAGAAGACGCGCGGCAATGTCACTCATACCGTTTTCAGAAAGCGTGATGCAAAGGAGCGGCGCTCCGACAAAGCCGCAGTCAAGCTTTCCGTGGTTGTCTTCTATCTTTCGCTTAAGCCTTTCCGCCGCTTTTTCTCTGTTCCCGAGTCCATGGATCAGCGAAAGCACAAGTCCCGTCTGCGTATCGCAGCAGCAGCGCCCGTTCGGAGAATAGTACTCATCAAGTATCCTTTTTCTTATCTTTTCCGAAAGGGTCCGATAAGTTTCTTCATCCTCTTTCTTTCCAAGCATTTTTGCCGCATCCGCTACAAGTTCCGAGCTGTACATATAGTAAACGTCAGCGATGAAGCCGACATCTGTCGCACCGAAGCACTGATCCGCCGCGGCATGCGGAACGTCAAGCGAAAGCCAGTCACCGTAGTGGAAGGTCCTGCGCCACCCTGCATCCTCTCCGTCCGCGGAGGTCATAAAGTCAACCCAGCCGCGCATCGAATCGTACTGTTCCCTGATGATGGTCTCGTCACCTGAAAACCTGTAAACATTCCACGGTATGATGGTCGCCGCATCACCCCAGACAGATGAACCCGCATCCATGCCGAACGAAGGGACCGTATGCGGTACGCCCCCATTGTGATGAGTCTGTTCAAGATACATGTCATGCAGATATTTTCTGTAAAACGGGTAACTGTCCGTAAGATAAGAAGCCGTCGCGGAAAACACCTGAGCGTCGCCGGTCCAGCCCATGCGCTCGTCTCTTTGAGGGCAGTCGGTCGGAACATCAAGGAAATTGTCGCGTCTTCCCCAGTTGACATTGGAGATGAGCTGCTGTACGAGCGGACGTCCGCAGGTGATCTTTCCCGTTTCCGAAAGATCCGTCGTGCATGCCAGCGCAGTGATATCCTCTTCTTTTACGTCAGAATATCCCTCGATGTTTATATATCTGTATCCGTAAAACGTGAAATGAGGTACCAGAGTCTTCTCGTTTCCGTCGCTGATATAGACATATTCTGCTTTTGCACTCCTTAAGTTGTCTCTGTAAAAACAGCCGTCCTGAAGGACTTCTCCAAACTGCAGCCGTATCTTCTGCCCTTTTTTACCACGGACACGGAGCCTGAATATACCTGAGATGTTCTGCCCGATATCAAAAACTTTTTCCCCGCGGGGCGTTACTGTAAGCTTTGCGGGAAATTCCTCTATAACTCGTATAGGAAGATCATATCTCGGTGAAACAAAAGCCTTCGGAGCCTCATCTTCGGAAAGCACACGCGCGCATTCTTCCTTTTTGTCCACGGTAAATGGAAGTCCGGTATTTTCAAATACCGTGTCGTCTCTTGTCTCACCGTCATAGATATTGTTTGACAAAATGCCGGTTTCCTGCACTTTCCATGTGCCGTCGGTACCGATCACTTCTTTTGTCCCGTCTTTATATTCTATCCTGAGTTCCGCGAGCAGCATGTAATCTGTACCGTAGAAACCTGTCTGTCCCTCTTTTTTTCTGAATCCGAAGCGACCTTTGTACCACCCGTTGCCGAGAAGCACTGAGATCACAGTGTTTTCCTTAAGGAGCGCGGTCACATCATAGGTCTGGTACCTGATCCACTTGTCGTAGTCGTTGCAGTAAGGCGTGAGAAGCTCATCGCCAACGCGCTCTTTTCCGATAAATGCCTCATACAGGCCGAGTCCTGTGATACATAGTCTTGCGGAGCTCACTTCGCTTTTCGGAGATATTTCTTTTGAAAACAGCGGCGCCGCGTCGCCGTTGTTGCCGCATGTGATCCATTTTCCCGCCCACGGCAGGTTTCCTCTCGCGGTTTCAAAAGTGCAGATATCGGAAACAGCCTCTTCACCTGCGTCACTTTTAACGGTAACCGTATAAAAGTACAGAGTGAAAGGCTGCAGTTCTGCTTTTACGGGAAGATACAGTAAGTTTTCTGTGACTTCACCCGAATCATATATAATATTCTTGAATGCGTGATCCCCGGAAACAACAAGGCGCGCCCACAAAGGAGCGCTCCCGGTGCTTTCTTCGACATGCCATGACACGCGAGGTGCGGAAAGTTCATAACCCAAAGGATTGGAGAGATGATTGATCTTGCAGTCTGTGATCTTCATGTGAAAATTCCTCCGTATTCGGATGTTCAGGCATTTTCTATTTTATTTGTAAGTTCTTTTACGTTTTTGATTATATCGCCTTTAAATACCGCAGTTCCCGCGACAACTGTATCCGCGCCTGCTTTTATGACCTGACCGATGTTATCTTCTGTCACACCGCCGTCCACTTCAAGCCTTATATCAAGGCCTTCGCTTTGGATGAGCTTTCGGAGTTCCGACACCTTATCAAGTGTTTCAGGGATCAGTTTCTGCCCGCCAAAGCCGGGATGCACTGTCATAACGAGCACCATGTCGCAGTCATGTATATATGGCAGCACTGCTGAAACAGGCGTATCCGGTGAAATGGAAAGCCCGCATTTCAGGCCTTCTTCTTTGATCGCTCTGATCGTTTCCGGGATGTCACTGCAGGCTTCGACATGCACCGTGATCCCATCCGCGCCGGAAGCCTTAAACTCTTTGATATAGCGTACCGGCTCGTCGATCATAAGGTGAACGTCAAAAAACAGATCGCTTTTTTTGCGGATGCTCTTTATCACAGGCATTCCAAATGAGATGCTCGGCACGAAATTTCCGTCCATCACATCTATATGAAGCCATTTGCAGCCGGCTTTTTTGACTTTTTCTATCTGTTCACCGAGGATGTTGAAATCCGCGGCTAGTATTGACGGTGCCAATATATTCATGTGTTTTCTTCCTGTAAGTAATTTCAGTATTTCCTGCTCTGCTTTATGTCTGAATAGATCTGCTTGTAATTGTCATAGCGGACAGAGGATATCATTCCTTCAGCTACCCGTTTTTTCACTTCGCAGTCGGGTTCGTTTATGTGGACACATCCCGTAAATCTGCAAAGTCCGCTGCAATCCGCCATCTCCGGATAGTATTTCCAAAGCTCGCGCTCATCAATCCCCGTCACATAAAACGAAGTAAAACCGGGCGTGTCGTAAATATAGGAATCGGCTGAGACCTTTAAAAGCTGGGTGTGTCTGGTGGTGTTCTTACCTCTCAGGATCTTTTCCGAAAGCTCTCCGGTTTCCATTAGAGCTTCGTCCTGCAGGAGATTTGTAAGCGTGGACTTCCCGACTCCGGACGGGCCCGCAAGCACAGTGCTCTGCCCGTGCAACTTTTTCTTTATCTCGTCGATACCCTGTCCAAACTTTGCAGATACAAAGAAAACCTCACATCCTGATCCTTTAAAGATATCCTCTGTCTCTTTGATCTTTTTTTCATCCGCAAGGTCGGCCTTGTTGAAAACAATTAATGTCGGGACATGCGCCATTTCCATGTTTATCAGGAACCTGTCCGCGAGATTCATCGCGGGATCCGGCTGAGTTATCGCAAAAACAAGCATTGCCTGAGTCGCGTTTGCAACCTCAGGCCTTATAAGAATGCTTGTTCTTTCCAAAATCTCCGCTATAACGCCGGTCCCGTCGGGAAGCATGTCAAATTCGACACTGTCTCCGACGAGCGGCTTTTTTTTGTCATTTCTGAATATCCCTTTGGGCTTGCATATCACGGGACCGTTTTCGGAAAGCACAACGTATGAGCCGGCTACGCCTTTTGATATCCTGCCGTGCATTATTCCGTGAACTCCTCCAGTGTGATTATCTGGGATTCTAGTTCTATTCCTCTCCAAATAGCAGTTATTGTTGCAGTCCCTGCGTGAAGCATACCATAATTGCCAAAATCTGAATACAATCTATATGAAAAACCATTGGAAAACCTTTCATATGAAACCAGTTCTTCTGTCAAGTCGCCAGTATTCGGATCGGCACTGTAATCCACTACAATAGGATAGCTAACCCCATCTTGAACCAACTCAAACGAGAAATAATCACCATTTTCTTGATCAACGATATTTTCCATCGCAGTAGTATCGTATTTTGCAATGAAATATCTTCTTCCCGTCTGCCCTATTATCGAACCGTCGGGATTGTAGCCCTGCTCTCCGGGTTCGGGAGACGGAATGGGTGTCGGCGTAGGAGTCGGGATATATCCTTCAGGATAAGGTCCCTTGCTTACCGTGATGTTCACAGTCTCTCCGGAAAATACCGTCTTTGTGGCTTCAACGGATTGGTGGATGACAAGTCCTTCGGTGAAAAGATCGGAATAATCTTCTTCGACCGCTCCAAGCACAAGTCCTCTGTCAAGGAGCTCGGCTTCCGCTGCGACTGTGGTCTTTCCGATGAGGTTAGGCACTTCGGTGTAGGTGATCGGAGGGCCGCTGCTTATGATGAGTGAAACCACTTCGCCCGCAGGAAGCGACTCTCCCTGTGAAGGCTCAGTCCTTATGACTTTACCCGCTTCAACGATGTCACTCGATTCAAATACGGGAGACACAACAAAGCCGTTTGCCTCGATCGCGCTTGTGGCTGCGCTCTGTGAAAGGCCGATGACTCTCGGGACTTCCATGGGTTTGCTTCCGGAAGAGATTATGACTTTAATCTCTGCGTCCGGGAGAACACCGGAACCTTCCGGAGGATACTGTTTGATGATAATGCCGACAGGTTCGTTGGAGAAATCCTCTCCGGCCTCAAGTACAACAATGTCCTTGGAATATGCCGCCATTACTCTCTGCGCGTCTTCAACGGTGTAGCCGAGAAGCTTCGGCATGGGAATGGTGAGCGGTGATGTGGGCTCAGGTGTCGCTGTCGCTGCTACCGCAGTGGGTGAAGGCGGTCTGGTGGTTATAAGGCTTGCGGGGTCGGTGCCGGGATCTTTTTCGTTAAGTCCCAGGAAACGCACAACAACGTAAACAAGCGCGCCGCACACCGCTATCACGAAAAGCACGCTGAGGATCGTGATCGCTTTTTCCCACTTGGAATCTATGGTGTCGAGTTCTTCGAGTTCCTCACGAAGGATCTTACTGTCTTCGCGGGACATCGCTTTGCTCTTCTGTACCGCTTCTTTTTCGCCTTTTTCGGCCTTTGTCTTTATCTCCTCAAATTCCGCTTTGTTGAAGGTCTTTGTGCCTTTTCCGATAAAAGACGAGCCGTCATCGATCACAACGAAATCTCCGTCGGGATTTGTGATCGAGTGCTTCAGATCCATGATGAGGTCGGAAGCTGAACTGTAACGGTTTTCGGGGTGCTTCTGCATGCACTTCTGCACCACTCTGTCGAGTGAATATGGAATGGAAGGCACGATCTCTCTTGCGGGACGTGCTTCATTCTGGATATGCGCAAGCGCAACGGTGACATCGGAGTCGCCGCCGAAAGGAAGCTCGCCTGTGAGCATCTCATAGAGAGTCACGCCGAGCGAATAGATGTCGCTTCGCTCATCGGAATACCCGCCGCGCGCCTGTTCGGGAGAAAGATAGTGAACGGTGCCCACGGTTGTCTGTGTGAACGTGTTTGTTGATACGACTTTTGCGATACCGAAATCGGCAACCTTTACCTTGCCGTCACGGGAGATCATGATATTCTGGGGCTTGATGTCGCGGTGGATGATATGGTTGTCATGCGCCGCTTCCATGCCCTGCGCGATCTGTATGGAAATGCCGACAGCCTCTCTCACTTCGAGCCTGCCTTTTTTCTCAATGAACTTCTTTAACGTGATGCCCTCGACAAGCTCCATCACTATGTAGTGGTAGCCGTTGTCGTCTCCAACGTCGTAGACGCTTACAATGTTCGGATGCGAAAGACAGGCGGCGGACTGTGCCTCATTCTTGAATCTTGTGATGAAGTTTTTGTCGTTTGAGAATTCCTGTTTGAGGATCTTTACTGCGACCAGACGGTTGAGCCTTGTGTCATTTGCCTTGAACACATCGGCCATTCCGCCGGATCCTATCCTCTCAATGATCTCATATCTGTCGTTAATAAGCATTCCGGAACTTATCATGCTTTCCTCCAGTTCAGTTTATTTCCACAAGGACGACTGAGATGTTGTCCTTTCCTCCCCTTTCGTTGGCAAGCGCCACGAGCCGGTCGGCTTTGTATTTCAGCTTGTGTTTTTCGTCCGCAAGCACGGAATGGATCGTTTCGTCGTCCACCATGTTTGTGAGTCCGTCGGAACACAACAGTATAACGTCATGCTCCGAAACATCTATCTCAAAGAAATCGGGAACCGCTATATCCTCGACTCCTATAGCGCGCGTGATGACATTCTTTTTGGGATGGTGCGCAGCGTCACGCCTTTCTATCTCACCGTTTCGCACCATGTTCTCTACAAGCGAATGGTCCTGCGAGATCTGTTTGAAAAAAGCATTCGGTCTGTATAGATACATGCGGCTGTCGCCTATGTTTATCACAAGGCACGAACGGCCGTCCACCACAGCTCCGACAAGCGTTGTTCCCATTCCTTCAAGCGCGGGATCCTCGGAACCCTTTTTGATGAGCGCGTCGTTCACAAAGGAAGTGGCCTGGGTCATCACGCCCATCATGGTCCGCGTCTTCGACGACTTTATCTGGTCGACAAAGTTTTCAATGCAGAACTTTGAAGCGTAGTCACCTGCGTTGTGACCTCCCATCCCGTCCGCAACAAGATAAAGACAGGGAAGGATACCCACAGGTCCATCGCTTTTAAAGACCATATCCTGATTTATATCTCTGACTTTGCCGATGTCAGTTACGGCTATTGATTCCAAAACCCCTTGCCTCCTGTGACCGCAGATCGTAACCCTTAGAGGACCGATGACGACATATACCTTCTTCTCAGCTGACCGCATGCGGCATCGATATCGGTGCCCATACTTCTTCTAATAGTAACATTTATTCGTTTTTTTTCAAGTATATTTTTGAATTTGGAAATGCTCGAATCTTGCGCTTTTTTGTATTCCCGCTCCTTTATCTCGTTGACCGGGATGAGGTTCACATGCGCGTTCATCCCATGTATCAGAGAGCACAGTTCCTCCGCGCAGGAAGCGGAATCGTTGACTCCGGAGATCAGGCTGTATTCAAAGGTCACGCGTCTCGAAGTCTTTTCAAAATATCTCTCGCAGGCCACGATCACATCCGTGAGCTTCTGACTTTTTGCGATGGGCATGATCGTCTGCCTCAGATCATCGTTCGGAGCATGAAGTGAAAGCGCGAGCGTTATCGGAAGTCCCTCTTCGGAAAGGCGGTCTATCCCGGCCACAAGCCCGCATGTGGAAAGCGTGATGTTACGCGCGCTTATGTTTTTCCCTTTTTCGTCGGAAACAAGGCGGATGAAGCGGATGACGTTGTCATAGTTGTCCATGGGCTCTCCGCTCCCCATGATCACTATGTTTGAGACTGTGATACCCATGGATCTCTCCGTCTCATAGATCTGTTCAAGGATCTCTGACGCGGTAAGGTTCCTCACCAGTCCGTCTATCGTCGACGCGCAGAATCTGCAGCCCATCCTGCAGCCCACCTGCGAAGACACGCACATGGAGTGACCGTGCTTATATTCCATCAGAACGCTCTCGATTATCTGTCCGTCGGAAAGTCCGTAGAGGAATTTCACGGTCCCGTCGATCTTTGACGTGAGCCTTGTGACTTCTTTTGCTCCGATGAGCTCAAAGTTTTCGGAAAGCTTTTTTCTCAGGTCTTTTGAGAGATTCGTCATCTCATCGAACGAGGCCACTCTCTTTTCATGAAGCCACGAAAAGATCTGGTCGGCGCGGAATGCAGGTTCGCCGATTGCTTTCATTTCTTCTTTTAATTCCGAAAGATACAGAGAGCGTATGTCCTTCATAGATATTCTACCTTTGTAGTGCCATTATTATTTCACGAATGTATCGCTTTATTCTTTCACAAATCTCGATATGAAAAAGCCGTCGCAGCCATCGATCCCGGGGAGCAGTTTTTTTGATAAAACCGGTTTTAGCCCCGTTTCTTTTTCCGCCCAGCAGACATTTTCCTCATTCTCGCCTTTGTTTATGGTGCAGGTGGAATAGATAAAAGTGCCGCCCGGCTTTAAAAGAGTGACTGAGGCCTTGATGATCTTTCTCTGGAGTTCCTGCAGCTCTTTCATCTTTTCCGGATCCATGTTGTATTTCACATCAGGCTTTCTTGCTATTATCCCAAGTCCCGAGCAGGGTGCGTCGCAGATCACGACATCCGCTTTTTCAAAAAGCTCCGGATCGGGAACGCAGGCATCCCATACTCTCGTTTCTATGCAGTCAAAGCCTGAACGCGCAATGTTTTCCTGTATGAGCGCGGTCTTCTGCTCGGAAATGTCTCTTGCGATGACCCGGCCTTTTCCGTTTGCTGCTTTTATGATGTCGCAGGCATGGATGCTCTTTCCGCCGGGCGCAGCGCAGACATCGACCACCAGATCGTCCGGCCCGATATCCGCAAGTTCCGCGACAAACATGGAGCTTTCGTCCTGAACCTGAAAAAGTCCTTCTTTAAACTCCGGATACTGCGAAATATCCCCCGCATCGCTTATCAGCACCGAATAGTCGTGGAGATGTCCGGGAAAAGCGTTGATCCCGCGGCTCTGCAGTCTTTCAAGGAGTTTGTCCCTTGTGATCCGGCTCAGGTTCACTCTTACCGACACATCAGGGTCTCTTAATGTACCCCGCAGTATATCCTCCGCGGTTTCACTTCCGTAATCGTTAATAAGCATCTCATAGAGCCAGGAAGGGCATGAATAACGCACTTCCGGTGACTTTGAAACTTCTTTTGAAATGTCTTCTTTCTGCCTTGAAATGTTTCTTAATACTCCGTTGCAAAAACCGGAAAGCCCGGAAAATCCTTTTTTTCTCACAAGCTTTACCGTTTCATTTACGGCAGCGCTGTCGGGGACGGAATCCATGAACATGATCTGATAAACGCCGAGCCTTAGCGCTGTCCTTATCACAGGTTTCTGCTTTTTTACGGGTACCTTTGAAACAAAATCGATACAGTGATCAAGATATATCAGCATCTCGACCGTACCTTCAACGAGCCTCGTCACAAATGCAGTATCCCTGCGTTCTCCTGTCAGTTCCGAAAGTATTCCCTTAAGCACAATATGGGAGGGTTTCCCCTCCTCGATAATGTGATATATTGCTTTAAATGCCGCTTCTCTTGCTTCCATGCGGATCCTTTTTTATACCAAGTGTATTTCTATTCCCCGAGCACAGTGCCGGGAGTGATCACATAGCCCCTTAAGAAATCCGCCGTATCCATGCGCTTCTTTCCTTCAAGCTGGAGCTGCTTTATGCTTAAGATGCCTTTTCCTGTGAGTACGTCAAAGGAATCATGGGAAACGGATACAACGGTTCCGGGAACGGCATTTTTATACTCTTCCGGAAGGCTGCCTGCTTCTTTTACTTCCCCTTTAAAAAGCTTCAGGTTTTTCCCGTTAAGCCTTGTAAAAGCCGAAGGCCAGGGATCGAGGCCTCTTAAAAAGCGCTCGAGTTTTTCCGCAGGTTCACTGAAATCAACGTTTCCGAAGGATTTGTCTATCGTAGACACATAGGTCGCCTGTGATTCATCCTGAGGAATGCGCGGAGCTTCGCCTTTCTCTATAAGGTCAAGCGCCTTTAAAAGAAGCGGACCTCCGATATCAGCGAGTTTGTCGTGTAATGACCCTGCTGTCTCATCTTTTGAAAGGGGCACTTCTTCTTTGATTATCATGTCTCCGGTATCAAGTCCCGCCGCCATGTGCATGATGGTAACACCTGACTTTTCCTCGCCGTTCAGCACGGCCCACTGTATGGGCGCGGCGCCTCTGTATTTCGGAAGGAGCGAGGCGTGGACGTTGATGCAGCCGAAACGCGGCATGTCAAGAAGAACAGGGCGGAGTATCTTCCCGTAAGCCGCAACACAGATCACATCGGGCGCGATGTTTCTTATTTCATCAAGAAATGCGGGATCCGAAGCCTTTTCAGGCTGCAAGACTCTGATTCCTTCTTTCAGCGCTGTTTCCTTTACCTCGGAAAAAGCCATCTCATGGCCTCTTCCTTTGGGCTTGTCGGGCTGCGTCACCACAGCCGCGATCTCGTGACGTCCGGAATCGATGAGTGACTTAAGCACCTTTGCCGCGATCTCCGGAGTTCCCATAAATACAATCTTCATCTATGCCCCCGTATTACTCTTCGTCTTCCTGAGCGCGCTCGGTATCCTTAAGCTCGCCCTCCACTTTTTCCACATACATGTGTCCGTGAAGATGGTCTATCTCGTGGCAGAAAGCTCGAGCAAGAAGGTCGTCTGCCTCTATCGTGACTTCTTCCATCTTTTCGTTCAAGGCTTTTACCACCACATGCTGAGGCCTTGTGACAGTGCCCTGTTTTCCGGGGAGGCTTAAGCACCCTTCTTCACCTGTCTGGCTTCCGTCTGCTTCGATTATCTCGGGGTTTATCAGCACATACTGGCCGGACTTGTCATCTGTGATGTCCACAACGCAGATGCTCTTTAATATCCCCACCTGGGGAGCTGCAAGTCCCACGCCCTGAGCGTCATACATGGTGTCAAGCATGTCGCCGATCAGTATCTGTATGCGCTCCGTCATCTGTGTGACTTTTTTGCATTCCTTTGAAAGGACGGGGTCTCCCATTATCCTTATGTTTCTTATAGCCATGTTTATCTCCTTTTTTTGCCTATCTTTAATATCCGCTCATGGGGTCAAAGTCTGTCTGGACAGACACTCCGCGGCGCTTTATCTCATCGGTAAGTGAATCGAGCGCAGCGCATATCTCTGTAAGGCACCCGTAATCAAGTGATTTGAAATATACCACAAAGCGGTAAAGATCGCTCTTTTTTGAGATCGACGCCTTTGCGGGGCCGTTCATCATCATCTTATTATTATCAAAAAAAGCTTTTGTTTTGTCAACCATTGATTTTACGGCGTTCGTACATACATCAAAGGTCGTGTTCTCATCCTGCCCGTAAAACAGGACAGCCAGTATGTGTCCCTCGGGAGGATAGAGAAGTGCCTTGCGGTATGCCATCTCCCGCTCGTAAAAGCTGTCATAATCCTGCTTTACGGATGTCTCTATGGCATAGTGATCCGGTTTGTATGTCTGGATTATGACTTCGCCGTTCAGTTCCGCGCGTCCTGCGCGGCCTGCGGCCTGTACAAGGAGCTGGAACGTCCTTTCGGATGCCCTGTAATCGCTCACATGGAGTGAAAGATCGGCAGCCAGTATCCCGACTAGCGTGACCTTTGGGAAATCATGGCCTTTTACGATCATCTGAGTGCCTATCAGGATATCCGCTTCTTCATTTGAAAATGCGGAAAGTATCTTTTCGTAGCTGTCTTTTTCCTTTATCGTGTCAGCGTCCATCCTGAGCACACGTGCCGCAGGAAAAAGCTTTTTTACGGATTCCTCGACCTTCTGCGTGCCTGTCCCGAAAGCCGCGATATAGGGCGATCCGCAGGACGGGCATTCTTTGAGCTCAGGTATCTCATAGCCGCAGTAATGGCATTTGAGCGATCCGTCGTAATGTCTTGTGAGCGAGACCGAGCAGTGCGGGCATTTTACGGCTTCTCCGCAGCTCCTGCAGCTCACGAATCCGGAATATCCTCTTCTGTTCAGGAAAAGGAGCACCTGCTCGTGTTTCTGCAGTCTGTCGTCTATGGCTTTTACAAGATCCAGGGAAAAAATGGATCTGTTCTTTTTCTTCAGTTCCTCGCGGAGATCCACGGTCTTTACGGTGGGAAGGACCGCATGCTTTGCGCGTTTCTTGAGACACAAAAGCTTATATTCGCCGTCTTTTGCCTTCTTGAACGCTTCAAGTGACGGAGTCGCGGAGCCCAGCACAACCGACGAGCCTGTCATCTCGGCGATCTTTTCCGCCACTGGTCTCGCATGATATTTCGGCACGCCTTCGCTCTTGTACGCGCCTTCATGTTCCTCATCGATCACTATAAGCCCAAGGTTTGAAAAAGGTGTGAACAAAGCCGATCTCGGCCCGATCATTATATCTATCTCGCCGTTTCTCGCTTTTTGATACTGATCGTATCTCTCGCCGTCCGAAAGCCTGGAATTGAAAAAAGCGACCCTGTTCCCGAAACGCCTTGAAAACCTCATCACCGTCTGGAAAGTGAGCGCTATCTCGGGGATCAGGACGATCACCTGTTTTCCTTTTCCGATCACATGCTCGATGATCTCAAGATACACTTCGGTCTTTCCGGAGCCGGTGACACCGTAGACGAGGTAAGTGCCGAAACGGCCGTTGTCATAGTCGTTTATCACGGTGTCCACAGCGGTGCGCTGCTCGTCGTTGAGCGTGACTTTGGTACCTGTCATGCGGACCGTGTTTTTTTCGTCCTTTATCTCCGCCACTTCGATCACGCCCGCATTTTTAAGCGAGTTGATCGTGGGGCCTGAAATGTTCAGCTTGTTGTTTACGAGTTCCAAAGGAAGGACATGGTCCGTTATGAGTTCTCTTATGAGCCTCGCTTTTGCGACATAATGCTTTTTATATGCTTCCGCGTATGCTTTTTCGGCTTCCTCTTCGGAAACAATAAGCCTTATCTCCTTATGCACAACGGCGCGGACCGCCTTTTTTACGGGGAGCACGGTCTTCAGTGCCTCGTTCATGGTGCCGCCGAAGTTTTCCTTGATCCAGGCGGCAAGAGTCAGCATCCTCGAATCAATGTCCACTGCGCGTTTCTGTATCCCAAGGATGTCCTTTATCTTGTCCTCCGGTATCTTTGGCACAGAGGAAAGACCCACAACATAGCCTGTCATCCCTTTCCGGTTCCCGAACGGTATTTCCACACGGGTACCGGGGCGCACCTGCTGTTGAAGGTCTTCCGGTATTCTGTATTGAAAAGTCCTGTCGATGTTTTCATGCGAAATATCGACGATTATATCGGCATATTGCATTGATCAATAACCCAAAAGCCTGTCGTAGAGTTCCTGATATTTCTCGGCGGAGTTTTTCCACGAGAAATCCCTGTTCATTGCGCGCTCCACCATCTTGTTCCACTGTCTGCGCTTGTCATAGAACGTGTTCTCTGCATAGCGGATGGTGTTTAACATCTCGTGAGCGTTGTAATTCATGAAAGAGAAGCCCGTTCCGGTGTTTTCGTATTCATTGAACGGCTCAACGGTGTCCTTTAAGCCGCCCGTTTCCCTTACGATGGGGATCGTGCCGTAGCGCATGCTCATGAGCTGGCTCAGGCCGCAGGGCTCAAAGAGTGAAGGCATGAGAAAAGCATCGCAGGAAGCATAGATCTTGTGCGATCTTTCGTTGTTGTAATAGATGCTCGCGGACACTCTGTCCTTGTATTTCCACTCGTAATGGCGGAAAAGGTTCTCGTACCTCTGCTCACCCGTTCCGAGGATGACGAGCTGCAGGTTTTCCGCGCAGATCTGCTCGATGACGCAGTCTACAAGGTCAAGTCCCTTCTGGTCGGTGAGTCTTGAAACGATGCCGACCATGAATTTCTTGTCGTTAACTTCAAGTCCCAGTTCTTCCTGAAGGAGCACCTTGTTTTTCTTTTTGTTCGTCCTGAAATTGGAGCTGTTGAAATGGTATTTGATGAACTTGTCCGTTTCGGGATTGTATTCGTTGTAATCGATGCCGTTCACGATGCCGCAAAGGCAGTTGCTCCTCGCGCGCATGAGTCCGTCAAGGCCTTCGCCGTAGAAGGGCATCTGGATCTCTTTTGCGTAGCTCTCGGAGACCGTTGTGACATAGTCCGCATAAACTATGCCGCCTTTTAAGTAGTTTGCGTCACCGTAGGCTTCAAGCTTGTCGCTCGTGAAATAATAGGGATCAAGTCCCGCAACGTCCATGACAGTCTTTTTGTTCCAGATGCCCTGGAACTTAAGGTTGTGTATCGTCATGATGCTTTTTATCCCGCGGTAGAAATCACCCGCATTGAAAGAGTCTTTGAGGTAAACGGGAAGAAGCCCCGTCTGCCAGTCGTTGCAGTGGATTATGTCGGGATGCCAGTCAAGGAGCGGGAGCGCAGAAAGCACCGCTCTGTTGAAGAATGCAAATTTTTCTATGTCCTCGTAGATATTACCGTACGGCTTTTCGCCGTTAAAATAATATTCGTTGTCCACAAGATAGAACTTCACACCGTCTATCTCCGCGTCGAGGATGCCCACATACTGGCGCCTCCAGCCGAGATCCATGTAAAAATGGGTGTGATATTTCATCTGTTCCTTGAGGTTTCCCGGGATCGCCTTATAGTTCGGAAGGATCACCCTCACATCATACCTGGTCTTATCAATGTACTTGGGCAGTTCCCCCACTACATCCGCAAGACCGCCTGTTTTGATGAACGGTACGCATTCAGATGCGACAAGCAGCACATTCTTCATTGAAAACCCTCCCGTAGTTTTTTTGCCAAAATGATCATTTCTTCAGAGCTCTTCATCACATTGTCAGTGATCTCGGCGCCGCCGAGTATTCGCGCGATCTCTGTCTTTCTGTCTTCGTCGGAAAGTTCCCGGACGCAGGTCCTCACGTTTTCATCACCGCTTTCCTTTTCGATGATGAAGTGAGTGTCCGCCATTGCGGCGATCTGCGCGAGGTGCGTGATGCAGATTACCTGGTGGCTTCTCGACAGGAGCCCCAGTTTTTCGGAGACCTTCTGAGCGGTGCGCCCCGATATCCCGGCATCTATCTCGTCAAAGATCAGCGTAGGTATCTCGTCCTTGTCGGCAAGCACTGTCTTTATCGCAAGCATCACTCTCGACAGTTCACCGCCTGACGCCACTTTCACAAGCGGTCTTGCGGGCTCTCCGGGGTTGAAAGATATCATGAATTCCGCTCTGTCAAAGCCCTCGGAGTTAAAATCCTCTTTTCTTTCAAAATCACATTTGAATTCCGCTTTTGCAAAATTAAGGTCTTTTAATTCTTCGCTTATCCGTTTGCAAAGGCCATCGGCGGCTTTTTTCCTGATATCCGAAAGCCTTTCGGATATTTCAATGCATTCCTTCCGGATCTTTTCTTCCTTTTCCTTAAGTCCTTTAAGATACTCCTCGGAGTCTGAGAGCTTTTCTATCATCTCTGCGGCATTTTCCGCGTATTTAAGCACCGCTTCGATACTCCCGTGAGGACCTCCGTATTTTTTCTTTAAGGAATTTAAGGTGTCAAGCCTTTCCGACACTTCGGAAAACCGTTGTTCGGAGTTTTCGTGTGAAGAAACATAGTCTTCCGCTTTTCTCCTGAAATCGGACACAAGCTCGGACGCGTTCTCAAGAAGCGCGGACAGATCATAAAGCGAATTATCATATTCCGCTGCTCTCGAAAGCTCGCGGAGAGCTCCCGAAAGGAGTTCCGACACCCCGCCGCTCTCATCGTCTTCGGTGAGCCTAATGCACGAAGAAAGCGATTCCGCGATCTGTTTGGAATTTGAGAGCGCTCTGTATTCATTCTCAAGCTCCTCGTCCTCTCCTACCTCAGGCTTTGCGGCTTCTATCTCGTTTAGGGCATATTCCAGATAATTCACGTCGGTGTCCTTGGAATTTCCAAGCGCTTCGACATCTCTTATCTCTTTTTTCACTTCGGAATAAGCGGCATATCTTTCTTTCAGTGTCAAAAGAAGGTCAGATGCCTCTTCTCCCGTAAATTTGTCTATGAGTTTTAAATGGTTTGAATTTTTAAGCAGTGAATGGTTCTCATTCTGCCCATGAATATCAAGCAAAAGCGAGGAGCAGTTTTTCAGCTCCTCTAAAGAAACGGTCTCGCCGTTTATCTTACATATGCTTTTTCCGGCATTTGTTATCTTTCTCGAGATGACGATCTCGCCGTCATCCGGAAAAATGTCAAGTGCCGACAGTGCGATCGTGGTACGCTCCGGAAGCCCGGAAAACACAAGCTCCACCGTACAATAATCAGCTCCGTGTCTGATCACGTCCTTGGACGTTCTCTGCCCAAGGGCGGCATTAACGGAGCCGATCAAGATCGATTTTCCCGCACCGGTCTCACCGGTAAGTATGTTGAGCTTATCTTTAAAGATGACTTCCGACTCGTCTATTATCGCATAGTTTTTAACAAACAACCTGCTTAACATACGGTCTTACTTTGTACCCTCTCCCATCTTTATTTTACTTAGGTACGACCTTTATGGTCGCTTTTATTGTACGCCCGTTGTAAGTTGCAGTGACTGAAGTGCTGCCGAGTTTTCTCGCTGTGATGACGCCGTTCTGGATATCGCATACCGTGATATCGGTAACGTCCCAGCGCACATCGGCGGGATCCGCCCCGTCAAGCACAAGCTGTGAATACTGTGTATATATCGGGATCTCAAGGTAGGTACGGCTGAGTCCGAGTACATGCACGGTCACTGTTGCGGTCTTTCCGGATGTGGTCATGATGGTGACTGTCGAAACACCGATCCTCTTTGCGGTGATCTTGCCGGAGGAGGAAACGGATGCTATATCTTCGTCACTTGACGACCACTTGATGCTGTCGGTCGAATTTGACGGCTTGATCGTGTAGGTTATGGTCTTTGTCTCTCCGGGAAGAAGATATATCTCGGAATCCGATACCGTGATGCCTGTTGCGGGTATCTCGTTGATAACGGTCACGAAGCAGAGCGCATATACACCGGAATTGTCTTTTGCGTTTGCTCTTACAAAGGTGCTGCCGGGCTTTATACCTGTAACGATACCGTCGTTGTCCACGATAACGATTGACGGATCGTCAGCCACAAAGTTCACTGTCTGATAGTCAGCGTCGGCGGGATTTACCTTTGCCTTTAATGTGAAGCTGTGTCCTACCACGATGGTCTTTGTCGAGTAGTTCAGCTTTATGGATTCCACTTCTTTTACGACCTGGACCTTACAATATGCGATGGCGTCGCTTTCTGCCGCTTCGCACCATACCTTGGCCGTGCCGTATCCCACGCCTGTGACCTTACCGAATCTGTCTACAACGCAGACGGATTCATCATCGGAGTACCAGATGAGGTCTGTGTTTGAAGCTGTCTCTTCGTTGGAAATGGTGGCCTTTATGGTGAAGCTCTCGTCGATGCCGAGTATGTATTCATCGGGATCGAGAGTGATCGTAACGATAGGCTCCTCAACGTAGATAAGGCAGAATGCCGAAAGGCCTCCGTCTATTGTCTTACAGGTGATGACTGTAACGCCGCCCTTTAAGCCCGTTACCATTCCTGCTTCGTTGATCACTGCGACCTCAGGCTCGGAACTCGTCCATACCACTTCCTGGTTTGTGGTCTTTTCAGGATCGAAGATGACAGCGATGGAAATGGTCTCTCCGGAATCGATCGTTGCCTTTTCCGGGTCAAGCCTTATCGACTGTGCCTTCTGGTAGACATGGACATTGGCGTACGCCATGACACCGTTTGCCGTCCTGCAGAGAACAACCGCGTCGCCCTCGGCTACACCGCCTATGCGGCCCGAGGATGAAACGTTTGCTATCGTGGGATTCAGGCTTTCCCATGTGAGCGCGATGTCAGTCGCGTCCTTCGGTGTTATCGAAACGGTCATGTCGAAATACTCTCCGACACCGAGCGTAACATCAGTATAATCCATTTTTATCGCGGTTGCAACCTGTTTCACGGTAACTTCCACAAGATCATAGTAATTGCCGTCGGTGGTCATTATCATGATCTGGGTCTTTCCTGTTCCCGCGCCCTTGATGACAATGCTCTTGTCTGTGGAAACGGCTGCCGTTGCGACCTTGGGATCGAACGATGTCACCTTTACGGAGGTCTCGCTCGCATCGTCGGGTGAGATCACATATGCAAGGCGGTAGGATTCGCCCTTATACATCTCTATCTTGTCTTCGTCAAACTTGATGCCCTTTACGGAAGAAAGGACCTTTACCGCGCAATATGCAACAAGCTCCGGATTTGAGATGGACTGTACGACTATCGTTGCTTCGCCTGTACCCTTTACGCTGAGGAGACCGTTATTGTCAACAGTCACGACCTTGGGATTTGTCGAAGTCCATGTTACCGAGGCGTCGTCCGCAGTATCGGGTGTGATGTAAGCGTAGAGCTGATGATCGGGAGAAGTCTGGTTTAACGTGACTTCAGTCTCCGAGAGCTTCAGCCCCGTTGCGTTCTGCACTACCGTAACTTCGCAGTATCCGCATACGATGTTATCCGGATTGATCGCTGTGAGCAGTGCTTTACCGGGCTTTAAGCCCTTTATGATGACGCTCGTTCCCTTGGTATCGCCTTCTTCGAAGGAGAATATCGTGGGATCCGAGGATATCCATACTATGTCGTCATTTGAATCGCCGTCAAACTTTGCGACGATCGTCTTGTTCTCATCCACTTCAAGAGTCACTTCCGAAGGATCGAGGGTGATCTTTGTGATGGTGTTCTTTACGATGATGGTCGCATATGCGTTTTTCTCAACGCCGTCGATTATCTGGTATGCGCGGACGGTCGTGGTGCCGGCCTTTAAACCGGTGATATATGCAGTGCCGTAGCTCTTTGACTCGACTTTAAGGATCTTTTCGTCTGCGGATTCCCAGTAGATCGTGTAATCCTTGTTCGTAACATTCGCATAGAGAGGATAATCCGCTCCGATGTAGATGATGAATGTCGGATTTGAACCGTTTGACAAGGTCGAGTCGCTTATGGAGATATTGTCAATTACATTAACGATGTAGGTCGTTGCTCCTGCGAGCTGTGTCTGAGGAACTATCGAAGGATCAAAGATACCTGTGCGGGATGCCGCACCGAGTGAGTCGGTGAGGAATCTGATTGTGACCTTGCCTGTTCCTATCGCAAGACCCGTGATGGTACCTGTCGCGCTGTTGAGTTCAAATACGGAGCTCGATGTCGTGGTGCCGTCATCCGGACCGTAATCTATGCTGTAAAGGTGCGAAAAGTCTTCCGCAGGGATATTGGAATTCTTGATTATGTCATAGGTATCGCCGACATTTATATACAATGTCTGGTCGTCTATGGAAGGAAGCACGCTCACATAGTATGTGAGGAAGTTATATGCAAGTGTGTAGGAATCCTTTGCCTTTGCGACGATCTTGTAGCTTCCTGCGTCAACATAGGAGAAATTAACCACTCCGGAGTTTTCACTTACGCTGTATGTAAGGAACGTATCGTCCGTGATCTTTCTGTAGTGATCGTTCGTTGACGAGGTGTAACCCGAATCGTATCTATAAACGGTCCAGATGAGGTCGGATGCGTGTGTCGCATTTGTATAGAGCGTGAAGTTTGAAACGCCTGTGAGGATCTTTGTCACTTCGTCGACATACAAAGGATCTCCGGCATCGTCAAGCCAGTATGTGCCGTGGTTTTCAAGGTCGCCTCTGGGCTTTACGATAACATAGAAATCGACCTTCTGATCATCCGACTCGGTGGTGAGTGTCACATGCGTGAAACCTGCGCCGACAACCAGGAGCTTGCCGTCGTGATATTTTACGATATTGTCGTTATAGTCTCCTCCGGGCAGTGCTTCGATGGTATCGAGGTCAGCGCTGGAGTTTGAAGAATCGAGGTATTTGATGTCGAGCGGATAGTTTCTGTTTCCTGTGTACGCAGGATCCATGGGATCTACGGTATAGGAAGGATCATCAAGGAAGTTTGCCTGATCGAGAATGAGCACTCTGTCGGCCTCGCCTGCGATGATGCTTCCGGGGTTTCCCCACTCTGCGGCTTCCGTACTTATACGGAAGCTTACCTGAACGTCAAACTGGAATACGACCGTTGTGTCGTCGGTGGTGATGATAGCGACGATGGTCGTGGTTCCGGGACCTTTTCTGATGAGCGTACAGGTGATGTCGTTCTCGTTATCCGGCTGTGTGGTGCCGTCTGCGTCATAGATCGCGATAACGTCTGTGTTGGTGGATGAAAACTTTACTTTCGACCCTGTGCTGAATCCCACGGAATTTCCGTTTACGAGCTGCATCATCGTGATGACCTTCGTACCGGATTTCATCTGTGAAGTGGCGCCTGCTTCAGGATAGTTACCTTCGTCATCGCTGAAGCCCGCAACTGTGTATTTTACGGTGTCGTCAGCGAATGCTCTTGAAGAGTCAAAGTACATGCTACGGCTTCTGAAGAGTTCTTTGTTAAGTCCCGTGACATCAAAAAGCCCGGCAAACATATCATTGCCTTTGTCAGCAATTTCCGTTTTGCCGTCTTCCGAAGTCTTTGTGCCTGTCTCGTCAGCGATCACGCTCATCCCGTAGGTTGACGTGAGATCGAACAGCGAACTCGTCGCCATAAGAGCCAGCGCTATGCCAAAGCAGATTATGCGATTAAGGTATTTTCTCATAAGATAGACCCTCCGTGCCGGCTTAACGCCCCATCCACGAAATGCAAAAAAGCCGGTAAATGACGGATACTTTTCAGTTTCCATCTGTTTTATCGGCTTTTTTTGTGGTCGTCTTAACCCCAAAAACACAAAATATTGTGGTTTTATTAAATTTTTTTACTCTTCTTCGAGGTTATGATAAACTTCCTGAACGTCATCGTCGTCATCGAGGAGATCGAGGATGCGGTTCATGCACTTGATGTCGTTCTCGTCAGTGAGCTTTCCGTAGGTCTGGGGGATCATGGTGACTTCTGCTGATGACATCTTGATCTTGTTTGACTCGAGGCCCGCAACAACCTCGTTAAAGCTGTCGGGATCGGTCAGGATTTCAAAGCCGTCCTCCTCTTCGTTGAAGTCCTCAGCGCCTGCATCGAGCGCGATCATCATGAGGTCGTCGGCTTCCATGTCGCAGTCTTCCTTGTCGACATAGATCTGACCCTTTTTATCGAACATGAAACTTACGCAGCCCTGTGCACCTATGGAGCCGTTACCCTTTGTGAATGCGCTTCTAACGTTTGCTGCCGTACGGTTTCTGTTGTCGGTAAGGCAGTCTACGATGATGGCGATACCGCCGGGGCCGTAGCCCTCGTATACTACGTGCTCATAGTTGTCTGTGGATGCGTCGCCCGCAGCCTTCTTGATGCTTCTCTCAATGGTGTCGTTCGTCATGTTGTTGGCTTTAGCCTTCGCGATGACAGCCTGAAGCTTGGAGTTGTTTGAAGGATCGGGACCGCCGCCTTCCTTTACGGCTACAGCGATCTCACGGCCGATCTTTGTGAATATCTTGCCCTTTGCGGCATCGTTCTTTTCTTTCTTGTGTTTGATGTTTGCAAATTTGGAATGTCCTGACATAAAAAACCATCCTTTAAGTGTATAAAAAATATTTTCCAAACATAGATTTTAACACATGGGTATATTAACGGTCAAGAGAATAAATAAACCTTCAGAGTAACTCATTTATCTTCCTGCTCACATTCTTTACATCGGAAACCGTCTTTACGATGCACATTATGGTATCGTCGCCTGCGATGCATCCGACCACTTTCGGGATCTTTAAGGAATCGAGAGCCGCAGCCGCAGCCATTGCCATGCCGGATACGGTCTTTATGACAAGGATATTCTCGGCAGCTTCAAGTGAAAGCACGGCTTCCCTGAGTATCCTCACATATTTTTTGTCGCTCACAGTTCCCGTATTCTCAGGCACTCTGTAACGGAAGCCGCCAAGCTCCGTCGCAACCTTTGCGAGCTGCAGTTCTCTTATGTCTCTTGAGACCGTCGCCTGGGTGACATCAAAGCCCTCCTCATTGAGCCTTTTTACAAGCTCGTCCTGAGTGTTCACCATATTGTTCTCGATGATCTCTTTGATCTTATCCTGCCTCAGTACTTTTCTGTCTGTCATATCCGTTCCTCCATGCTCCGAACCTTTAACGGAAAAGCAGGTCTGTCATACCAGCTTTGCCCTTACTATATCAAAGAATGAGTTGTCGTGTATCTTTATGAGCCTTGTTACGCTCTCCGATTTTGTGACCTTTACTCTGTCTCCCGCTTTTAACGGGATAAAGGTATTTCCGTCGATCGTGACACCCGTTTCCGTCTCGGCGCCGTTCCGCCCGGGAAGGAGTTCGGCTTCTATAACGTCGGTCGCGGCTGCTATGAAGCCCTGCGCTGCCATAGAATGCGGGCAGATGGGCATCACCATTGTCATCTCGGCTTCGGGCACGCATATCATGCCGCCTGCGGACAGATTGTACCCGGTAGACCCTGTGGGCGTTGAGACTATAACTCCGTCCCCGAACAGGGTGTAAAGCTGCTTTCCGTTTACATAGAGAGCAACCTGTATCATTCTGGAATATCCGTTCCTTGTGATGACAGCATCGTTAAGGAATGCCTTTGAAGGTCCGTCGTTCACAGAAACATCGAGCATCATGCGCTTTTCTATGGTATATTTTCCCGTGACAAGGCGCTCTATCGCATCCTCAAGTTCGTACCCTTCCGCGCCCGTGAGATACCCGAGGTTTCCGATGTTGATCCCGAG
>JAEEGF011821291.1_pt1 | contig 41122 bp, 36 predicted proteins | sample 9134171 | NCBI WGS metagenome assembly JAEEGF01 (sample SAMN16246542, study PRJNA631951) | gut metagenome | biome: gut microbiome; feature: rumen; material: AP-attached | host: Bos | place: Iran: Karaj | collected 2018-10 | reverse complement strand
CTCCCGCCGGGGAAAAATCCTTCGCGGAACAGATGAAGGGAGTTAAAAAGCTGGAGCAGGACAAAATTCCCCAGGTGACAAAGCTCATGGACAGAGAGGCGGCTCTCAAGCTCCGGGAAATGGCCGAGGATGAAAAAAAGGAGGAGGACATGTCCTTCTTTTCCACTGCCGGGATGGCCTTCGTGGATCCGGCGGGATCCATCAGTTACCGCACCCCGGGGCTCCAGTACGGGGTATTCCGGAAGCTGAAGGCCGGAGAATACTCTCCGGAGGCCTGGGTGGATCTCCATAATCACACGGTGGAGAATGCCTACAAAGATGTCCGGAAAACCATCGTCAGAGCCATCCGCAAAAACATGCGCTGCATTCTCATCATTCACGGCAAGGGAGAATTCTCAGAGCCCAGGGCCCTTCTTAAGAGCTATGTGGCCCACTGGCTCCGGCATATGCCCGAAGTGCTGGGCTACCATACCTCCATGCCCTGGCACGGGGGAGCCGGTTCCACCTATGTGCTGCTGAAGAAGGGGGATCTGGCCCGGCTGGAAACCCGGGAGGAAATCGCCGCCCGCCGGTAGGAAATTTTCAGGGAGAGCCAAAAAGAAAAACCGGGATAACTCCCGGCAACCTCAGGTCATGGCTGAAAAGCTCACAGCCTTGCCTGAATATTGCGGGATTCGGTAACCGCATCCACAATGGCCAGAGTTCTGAGATCATATGGGACACGCGCGACAGCAGTTCCCGCAAGAACGCTGTCGGCTTTGGCCCGGGCAAGCAGAGACATATTGGCGCGCACATCATGACCGATGGCGTCTTCTCTCACTGCAAGAGGCTCGCCTCTTTCCGCAAGCAGAAGCTGAACTGTGGCTGACGCTCCCTGCGCCACGCATTCGCCGATCCTGTTCTCCATTCCAAAGTCCTGTGCCTCGGCATAGAAGCTTCTTTCCGGAAGGAGCGAGAAGGTTTTTCTCAGATCAGCGGGCTCAGGCTTGGTCTTAACAGGATCGACAACAGAGGCGTCATCGGTGACATCCTGTGAAATCATGGCCAGCATTAAAGCAAAATCTGCCCGATTTCCATGGGAAACAGCTTCATTGAGACGAGTTCCCAGCTGAAGTTCGTCCACCAGAAGACTGTTTCTTATTTCCATGTCCAGCATAACATGCTCCTGCCAATATCCGCTCACTTAACTTATCGTCAGTTCCGGGACAATCTTTAGCTCTTGCCGGGGTTTTATGCGTTTTTGCGAATACGTTCACAGAAAATTCGTTTTCAGTTCCCATGGTTAGTTGCTTGCCAGACGGCCCGAAATGCCCCCGAAAAACACCCCCGCGCTGCCGTTTCGCAGCAAAACGGCCGAAAAACGGTTAAAAAATGACCGATTTTCACGAAAAACGGCCTTTTTTACGAAAATGCTTTATTTTTCATAATTTTCTGATATTATCAGCACCAGATTTGCGGAGGGGTTCCAGAGCGGTCAAATGGAACAGACTGTAAATCTGTCGCCTTCGGCTTCGATGGTTCGAATCCATCCCCCTCCACCAGATTCTCTCAGTTGTCCGTTTCCTGTTTTTCTCAATTCCCCTTCGTGCGTTCCCTGTTTTCTGCAGCCTGCGTTCATGGTTAAGTTCTGTCTTTTTGCATTTGTCTCTCCGGTATTTGCCGGAACGTTTCCGGGAGCTCCGGATTATTTGACGAAGGCCATTAAACTAAAGCGGGATTGTTGCCATCCGGGCGGAATTCCCGCACAATATGACAGCGTCTCGGCTCCGGCCGCTCAAGCGCCTTCCCGATCTCGCTCGGCCCTGCAAACACATATCTGATTGCCGGCATTTTGCCGGAGAACTGCGGCAGGGAAGTGATATCCCGTAATTGCGCCGAGGCCGCTTCCCGCCTTGTTAACGGACTTCTCAGGGGACTAACAGCATGATCGCCGCTTCGGAAAACACCGCTGATGGCAAGAATCAGGAAATTGCATTTTCCGCTATGAAGTACAGCGATTTCCGGGTCATCATTGCCGATGAACAGCACACCTTTGCCTCTCTTATGAAGGGAATCCTGCTGTCTCTGGGTTTTTCCAAAATCACCGTTGCTTCCAGCGGCGACGAAGCTCAGAAAATCTGCGCCCATGCCCAGTTTGACATCTACCTTTTCGACTGCTCGTTCCGGAACGGCATTTCCGGACTGGAGCTGGTACAGCACCTCCGGAAAAACCATCTGGCCCCCTGCATGGCTCTGATGTTCATTATTACCGGGGATCATTCCCGCTCAAAGGTGCTCTGCGCCGTGGAGCAGGAGCCCGATGACTACATTGTGAAGCCCTTTTCTCAGAAGCAGTTTGCCCGGAGGCTGAAAAAAGCCCTGGCCAAAAAGAAGGATCTGGAGGACATCTACAGCTGCATCTACCGCAATGACGCCCCGGGAGCCATCTCGGCCCTGGAAAAGGCCGTGTCCGCCGGCACTCCCTACGATGTCTACTGCCGCTGTCTGCTGTCAGACTACTATATCAGCACCGGCCAGCACAACCTGGCTCAGGCGGTGATCCAGGAGGGCATGGCCTGCTCCGAATCTGACTACCTCAAGTTTGCTCTGGGAAAGGTGCTCTACAGCAGGAAGCTGCACGAAGAATCCCTCAGCGTCATTCAGGACGTGCTGACGCGCCGGCCCCTGATGACCGACGCCATTGAATATGTCTCAAAAAATTACCTTTCCCTGGGCATGCCCGAAAAGGCCATTCAGAGCATCCGGCAGGCCGTGGCGCTCTCTCCTCTGTCGGAAAAGCTTTTGAACACTCAGATAACCACTGCCCTTAATGCCGGAGATTTTATGACCGCCCGGGACGGACTGGCTCTGCTCCTTAATGTCAAGAAAAACTCCCCGGAGGAAGTGGATACGCTGCTGGAAAGCTTTGTGCAGTGCGAATTCATGTTTGTGGAAAATTCCCACGACCCCTTTCACATTTCCAACATGGAAAAGGTTATCGGAAACATTATCGGCCGTTACCAGGCCTGCACCAGCAAGGACAGGTTTTCCATGGAAACCTTCAAGACAGTCTGCGAAGCCCGGGTGGCCCTTATCCGCGGCGAAACGCAGCGCAGCAAGAGAAGGCTGTATCAGGCTTTGACCGCCATGAACGAAGATAACAGGAATATCGCCGACAGCATAAAAATCGGCATGTATCTGGGACTCCTTTCCCTAGGCGAATACGAGGTGGCGGAGCATCTCTCCCAGGAACTGGCCGGACGCTCTGCCGCCTCCGACATTGCCATGAACATTCTTGATATCTGCGTCAGCCGGAAAAATGCCGAACAGGCCGAGCGCCGGAACAAATATCAGGAGCTGAACTCCCTGGGCATCAAAGAATACAAAAACGGCAAGCTGGACGAGGCTCTCAGACTGTTTAAAGAGGCCAAACGCAAGGTTCCGGGAAATTCCAATGCCATTCTTAACAAGATCCAGATTCTGCTGGATATGTCTGAAATACAGCTGAAACAGGATCCCCGAAACGGCAAGGACGCCGCCCGGGGCCTGATTCAGGAATGCGCTTCGGACCTCCGGCTTCTGGAGGGAATTCCCCTTTCCAAGGTTCAGGCGGAACGTACCGAGCTTCTGAAAAAGGACTTCGCGGAGATCCAGTCCAAAACTGCCAAAAGGTAGCCATTTGACAGCGCCGCCCGCCTGAAAAACGCCGGCTGGAAGATCACCGCCGCTCAATATTTATCATACACAACCGGGACATATCACACATGAACGCCCCACTTACCGAAAACAGGGATGAAGAGCAGCAGGAGCTGTCCTTTACTTCCATGAAGTACAGCGAATTCAGGGTAATTATCGCTGACGAACAGCATACCTTTGCCTCCCTGATGAGAACCATTCTGCAGTCCATGGGCTTTACCAGCATCACCATAGCGCTAAACGGAGAGGAGGCCCTGAAAATCTGCTCCTACAGCAAATTTGACATTTATCTTTTTGATTACTCCTTCACCAGCGGCATTTCCGGTCTGGATCTGGTCAAAAAGCTGCGGGAGGAGCATCTGGCCCCCTGCATGTCCCTGATGTTCATTATCACCGGCGATCCCTCCCGTTCCAAGGTGCTGTGCGCCGTGGAGCACGAACCTGACGACTACATTATCAAGCCCTTCTCCCAGCAGCAGTTTGCCGAAAGAATCAAAAAGGCCATCACCAAAAAAATCGCTCTCCGGGACGTTTACACCTGCATGCACCGGGATGATGACGCGGGAACGGTAAAAGCTCTGGAAAAGGCCCTGACTGAGGGTACTCAGTATGATGTCTACTGCCGCTGCCTCCTGGCTGATTATTACGTAAAGACCGGACAGATGAATCTGGCTCAGGCGGTAATTCAGGAAGGAATGGTTTCCTCCAATTCCGACTACCTGAAATTTGCCATGGGCAAAATTCTCTACAGCATGAACATGCACGAGGAATCCATCAGCATCATCAAGGATGTGCTGACCCGCCGTCCTCTGATGACCGATGCCATTGAATACGTAAGCAAAAACTACATCTCCATGGGGCGAACCGATGAGGCCATCCAGAATATCAAGCACGCCGTGGAGCTGTCCCCGCTGTCTGAAAAGCTCCTTAATGTTCAGGTTTCCACCGCTATCGAAGCCGGAGATTTTCTGACAGCCCGAGACGGCGTGGCCTCCCTCCTTAACATTAAGAAGAATTCCCCGCATGATGTGGATAACCTCCTGGAAAGCTTTGCGGAATGCGAATTCATGTTTGCGGAGCAGTCCCGGGATCCCTTTCATATTTCAAACATCGAAAAGGTGCTGGGCAATATTGCGAGCCGCTATCAGAACTGCGTCAGCAAGCAGACGTTCTCTCCTGACGTCTTCAGAACCATCTGCGAGGCCCGGATTTCCCTGACCCGCGGCGAAATCCACAAGAGCAAGAAAAAGCTGTATCAGCTATTGCCCCTTTTGCATGACAAGGACAAGGAAATCTCAGACAGTCTGAAAAAAGGCATGTACCTGGGATTCATGGCCATCGGAGAGTACGAGGTAGCCGCGCAAATCGCAGAGGATCTCCCCGAATCCGAAGCTCATGATATTTCCAATCACATTCTGGACTGCTGCCTCTCCCGGAAAAATACGGAACAGGCGGAGCGCCGCAGCAAATATCAGGAGCTTAACTCCCAGGGCATCGACAAATACAATGCCGGCAATCTCACTGAAGCTCTGGATCTCTTCAAGGAGGCGATCCGCAAGGTGCCGGGGAACACCAATGCCATTCTGAACAAAATTCAGGTGCTCATCGACCTGGCGGAACAGCAGCTCAGAGCCGGCTATCAGGAAAGCAAAAAAAGAGCCCGCAGCCTTATTATTGAATGCTCGTCCGATATGTCTCTTCTGGACGGCATCACGCTTTCCGAAGTTCAGGAGGAACGCGCCCGGCTCCTCAGGAAGGACTATGCGGAACTTGAAAAAAAGGTTGTGGGAAAGTAGCCGGGAGATCTTCAGAGGGAAAAACGGCAAAAAAAATCCGGAGCTAATCCGGATTCTTCTCTATGCGTTATGCAGCGGACTTAATTAAGCGATGAACTTCAGCATGCGGCGCAGCGGTTCAGCGGCGCCCCAGAGCAGCTGATCGCCCACGGAAAAGGCAGAAAGGAAGCCCTTGCCGAAATTGGGGGTGCGCAGACGTCCCACCGGAACGTTAAGAGTGCCGGTAACAGCTGCCGGAGAAAGCTCCTTTATGGTAACCTCCTTGTCATTGGGGATCACCCGGGCCCATTCATTATGAGCGGCAATCATTTCCTCCGCATCCTTGACGGTAATATCCTTCTTAAGCTTGATAAGGAAGGACTGGCTGTGGCAGCGCAGGGCGCTGATTCTGACGCAGTTTCCGTCCACCGGAATGGTTTCCGGAGCCAGCCCAAGAATCTTGTTGGTTTCGGCCATGCCCTTCCACTCTTCGCGGCTCTGGCCGTTAGGAAGCTGCACATCAATCCAGGGAATCACGGAACCTGCAAGAGGCACCAGAAATTCCTTAACCGGAAATTCCGGAGAACGCATTTCATCTCTCACGGTCTTTTCGATATCAAGAATGGCGGAGGCCGGATCCTTCAGCTTGTCGGCAACGGAGCCATACAGCCGCCCCATCTGAGAAAGAAGCTCCCGCATATTCTTGGCGCCGGCGCCGGAGGCAGCCTGATAGGTGGAGGACTGAATCCACTCCACGCAATCGTTCTTAAAGAGACCGCCCAGCCCCATAAGCATCAGGCTTACAGTGCAGTTGCCGCCTACAAAGGTCTTAAGGCCGCGGTTAAGAGCGTTGTCAATAACAGCCCGGTTAACCGGATCCAGAATGATTACGGCATTATCCTCCATTCTCAGGGTGGAGGCGGCATCAACCCAGTAACCGTTCCAGCCGGCAGCCTGCAGCTTGGGATAAACGTCCTTGGTATAAGCTCCGCCCTGGCAGGTAACAATAATGTCCATGCTCTTCAGGGCTTCCAGATTACTGGCATCCAAAAGAACACCGGCATCCTTGCCCCCGAATGACGGAGCCTTCTGACCTGCCTGAGAGGTGCTGAAAAACACCGGATCAATGCCGGCAAAATCGCCTTCCTCTTCCATACGGTTCATAAGCACGGAACCCACCATGCCGCGCCAGCCGACAAAACCAACTTTCTTCATAATAAAATCCACAAAAATGAAAAGTGATGACAGTGACAAACAGCTTCGGAACACCGGCGCAGGTACTGCTTCTCCGGAGATCTGAAAAAACTGTGACAAAAATCTCTGACAGAATTATAACGGATCTCATCCCTGTCTGTTCAGTTTTTTGCCCCGGAACCGCAAAACGCCGGAAAACGGCGCCGCCAGGCAAAAAACAGCGCGGCGGCCGGGAATCATCCCGGATCCCCGCAGGAAAGCAGCAGGGTTCTTTTTTCGGGAGTGCCGGCTAAGATCATGTTCACCGTAATGGTGCCGCCGGCGCGGAAAATTGCTTTCACGGCATTATTGGAGCAAAAGCGATCGCTCACGGACAGGGAACGAAAGAGCTCCTCAGGGGTTTTGCCGGCATCCGCCGGCCCGGCCGGACGAAGGCCCCGGGGATCCCAGGAGAGCTCAAAAGTCACATTGTAATGTTCATCGTAGGTCAGCGACTGCACCACCAGATAGCCATCTGCGCTTTTGGCGGGAAGAGATGCTTTGACCGCGTCAAGATCGCCTTGAAGAGATCCCGGGATGAGCGGAATCACGGTGGTTCGTAAAATACAGTAGAGAACAAACCCGATGCCGGCTGCCATAATGTAGCCAAGGTATGACACCGCTTTCTGTTTCGTGATTTTCATAAAACTCCGGGTAGCGAAAAACGGGAAGAATCCCGCGGGAGATTCCGATTAATGCCTCCGGAACCGGGATACCGGAATGGCCCCGTCCGCGCCATGGGAAATTTTACCGGAAGAAGCAGCGCAAGTAAAAAAATGAGAGGAGCAAGCAAAAACTCTCCCGGCAGCGTTCTCCGAAAAGCGGCAAAAACCGCCGGCGCGCTCCCCCGCTCCCGTAATCGCGCCGCATGAAATTTGAAATTTTTCCGGTATCAAAATTTCAAAAAAAGCAGCAAAAATGAAAGTAAGAAAACCATGGTATTCACCGGGCGCAAACCGCGTAATAACCGCAAAAATTCTGCTTTTCGGGGGATTTCTCAGGCAAAACCGGCAAAAACCGGATTTTTCAGAGAAAAAATCTCAGAAAAGTGACATTTGCCGCATTTCAAGGCCCAGATAACACGTAATTTTTGATAGAAAATTTTCAGTCAACAGTGTTTTAAATCACTAATTTGAGATATTTTGTAATTAATTTTCATTAAAAAACTGTGTTTTATGTGATATAGCTCACAAATTTCACCAAAACTGCCGGATATAATAACAGCCATGAAGTTCCTGATGCTCGCAGACCTCAAAAAGAGCTGCCGGACAAGACCGCATCTCTTTCGCAATTGTTAAAAAACTGTGACCGTTGTATCATTAAGGAACTAAATAACACATCAGCTTTCAGCTGGTAACTTCCGGAAAGAGACGCTATCAGGATCTTCCCGGAATGCGAACCCCGACCGCCGATACCGGCAAAACGGCAACGGCCGGTCACGCAGCAACCAATGTCACGCCGGCCTCACCAGGGCATCAGGCGTTTTATCTACCTAAACCAACAGAGGTAAAAAATGGCAGAACTCAATGATCTTCAAAAGCAGGCATGGGCAGGATTCAAACCGGGCGCCTGGCAGGATTCAATCGATACCCGTGATTTTATCCAGCAGAATTACACTCCTTATGAAGGGGATGATTCCTTCCTTGAAGGTCCTACCGATGCAACCACCGCTCTTTGGAACCAGGTGATGGAAGGCATCAAGGAGGAGAACAGAACTCACGCTCCCCTGGATTTCGATCCCGATACTCCTTCCACCATCACCTCCCACAAGCCCGGCTACATCAACAAGGATCTTGAGCAGATCGTAGGTCTTCAGACTGATGCTCCTCTTAAGAGAGCCATCATGCCCTTTGGCGGCATTCGCATGATTCAGACCTCCTGCGAAACCTACGGCAAGCCTTTTAACAAAGAAGTTGAGAAGATCTTCACCGAATACAGAAAGACTCACAATCAGGGTGTATTCGATGTTTATACCAAGGGGATCAGAGACTGCCGCAAGAGCAAGGTATTAACCGGTCTTCCTGATGCCTACGGCCGCGGCCGCATCATCGGCGACTACCGTCGCGTTGCCCTCTACGGCATTGATGCTCTCATGGCTGACAAAGCCAGACAGTTTGATTCCTATCAGGCTCAGCTCGAAAACCCCAAGGACGAAAGAGAGCTTGAGGATACCATTCGTTCCCGCGAGGAAATCAAGGAACAGTGGAAAGCTCTGGGCGAGCTCAAGCAGATGGCCGCTTCCTACGGCTGCGATATCTCCGGCCCGGCCAAAACCGCCAAGGAAGCCTTGCAGGCCACCTACTTCGGCTATCTGGCTGCTGTTAAGTCCCAGAACGGCGCTGCCATGTCCTACGGCCGTACCGCTACCTTCCACGATATCTACATCGAACGCGATATCAAAAACGGCGTGCTCACCGAGAAGCAGGCTCAGGAGCTGGTTGACCACATGATCATGAAGCTCCGCATGGTACGCTTCCTCCGCACCCCCGAATACGATACCCTGTTCTCCGGCGATCCCATCTGGGCTACCGAATCTCTCGGCGGCATGGGCCTCGACGGCAGAACCCTGGTAACCAAGACCTGCTTCCGTTACCTGCAGACCCTTTACAACATGGGCACCTCTCCGGAGCCCAACATGACCATCCTCTGGTCTGAAAAGCTCCCGGCAGCATGGAAGAGATTCACCACCAAGGTTTCCATCGACACCTCTTCCATTCAGTACGAAAATGACGACCTCATGCGTCCTGATTTCAACAGCGATGACTACGCCATTGCCTGCTGCGTATCCCCCATGGTTGTGGGCAAGAGAATGCAGTTCTTCGGTGCCCGTGCCAACCTGGCCAAGACTCTTCTTTACGCCATCAACGGCGGCAAGGACGAGATGATTGTCAAGGACGGCAAGCATATGCAGGTTGGTCCTAAGACCGATATCCCCGCCGGCGAGTACCTGGAGTTCGATGATGTCATGCAGCGCGTTGACAAGTTCATGGACTGGCTGGCCACGCAGTACGTTACCGCTCTGAACATCATCCACTACATGCACGACAAGTATGCCTACGAGGCAGTGCAGATGGCTCTCCATGATCGCGATGTATTCCGCACCATGGCCTGCGGCGTAGCCGGTCTTTCCGTTGCCGCCGACTCCCTGTCCGCCATCAAGTATGCCAGAGTTAAGCCGGTTCGCGACGAAGACGGCGTAGCCACCAAGTTCGACATCGAAGGCGACTTCCCGAAGTTCGGCAACAATGACGAACGCGTGGATTCCATTGCCTGCGACCTCGTGGAACGCTTCATGAAGAAGATCAAGGAACGCGTAACCTACAGAAACGCTCTGCCTACTCAGTCCATTCTTACCATTACCTCAAATGTGGTCTATGGCAAGAACACCGGCGAGACCCCCTGCGGCCGCGAGGCTCACAAGCCCTTCGGTCCGGGCGCCAATCCGGTGCACGGCCGCGATGTCAAGGGCGCTGTGGCTTCCCTGTCTTCAGTGGCCAAGCTGCCGTTTGACTACGCCAAGGACGGTATTTCCTACACCTTCTCCATTGTTCCGGCTGCTCTCGGCACTGACAGAGACACCCAGAACAAGAACCTGGTAGGCCTCCTGGACGGTTACTTCCATCACGATCCCAGCCATGAAGGCGGCCAGCATCTCAATGTGAATGTGCTGAACAGAGATACTCTCATTGATGCTCAGAAGAATCCTGACAAGTATCCGATGCTCACCATTCGCGTTTCCGGATATGCCGTGCGCTTCAACTCTCTTACCAAAGAGCAGCAGGACGACGTTATTACCCGTACCTTCACGAGCTCCCTCTAAAAGAGCGCTGAAGGCCTGCAACTGAACACAGAGCCCCGGAGAAATCCGGGGCTTTTTTATGCCCGAAGGGCATTCCCCGCTGCGTTGAATTATCGGGACAAAAATGCTACCATGACCGCGTTTTATGTTTCCGGGAAGCCTGAAACGACAGTCCTTCAGCGAGGATACCGCTCCGGAAGATCCGCCTCGCTTCCCGTCTCCTTTCGGAAAAACAAGTCATGACCGCACCATCAGGAATATTCATTGCCGCGCTGGCAGGCATTATGATTTTTGCCGCCGGATGCAATTCCATACCGGATAACCCCCCGGAATTTTATGAAAATCAGAATGCCGAGCTCGCAAAGATCACATCCTTCGGGGCCTCCGGCAAAATCGCCATTATCGAAAAGCAAAACCGGCTCTCCTCCTATGTTAATGTCTCCGTTAAGGATGACCGTTACCTTCTGGAGCTTACCAGTCTTACCGGATCCACGGTGTTCCGGCTGGAAAACAGTCCCGGGGAAGCCCGCATTACTGACAGCGAAGGCAAACAATATTCCGGATCTTCGGCGGATGATCTGGCAAGACAGCTCACCGGACTCAGCATTCCCGCCCGCCGGCTTCCGGACATTATCCGGGCCATTCCGGGAGATCTTCCCTTTGTCAGAAACGCTGACAGCACCATCAGCGAAATCACCCATCCGGAATTCACCGTCATCTATGAACGCTATACGAATACCGGAAAATTCATTCTTCCGGAGTTCATTACCCTTAAGGGGAAGGATCTTTTAATTAAAATCAGGATAAACAAGTGGGAAATTTAACAGTCTGGCCGGCACCGGCAAAAATCAACCTTTTTCTGCGCATTAACGGGAGACGCCCGGACGGCTATCATGAGCTTTCCACCCTGTTTGCCATTCTTGACCGGGGAGATACCATGACTCTGGAACCCAGAAATGACGGCATTGTCCGCATTTTTCCGGACATGGGCTTTCCGACGGAAGGCAATATTATTTTCAAGGCCATTAAGCTCCTCGCCGAAATCACCGGCAAAAACATCGGCGCCGATGTTCATGTGGATAAAAGGATTCCCATGGGAGGAGGTCTGGGGGGCGGCTCCAGCAATGCCGCCACCGCAATGGTTGCTATCAATCACCTTATGGATCTCGGACTTTCAGAAGATGAACTCGCCCGGGCCGGCCGCAGGCTGGGGGCCGATGTGCCGGTGTTTGTCCGGGGCCGCAGCGCCTATGCGGAAGGCGTGGGGGAAAAGCTCACCCCGGTGGCCATTCCGGAAAAGTGGTACCTCGTGGTCACTCCGGAAAACACCCATGTTTCCACCCGGGAAATATTCACGCACCCGGATCTGCCCCGGAACACCCCCAAAATGCCCCTGGAAGACCTTATGAAGAATCCCCGGGCCAATGACTGCGAGGGACTGGTAAAAAAGATCTATCCCGAGGTTGCCACAGCGCTGTCATGGTTGTTAAAATACGCACCATCGGGAATGACCGGAACCGGAGCCTCCTGCTTCGGGGAATTTCCTGATGAAGATACAGCTGTTCAGGCTTGTAACAGCCTCCCGGACAATATCTCCGGATTTGTCGCGCGGGCCTGTAACGTTTCACCGCTCCATGAGCTTCTCGGCAAACTTAAAGCCGCCAAATGAACAGCCTGAATCAAAACAGTCACTAAAAGGATCATCTTGAGGTTAACACCGTGCCGGATATGAAGATTTTTGCAGGGAATGGAACTCCTGACCTTGCTCAGAAAATTGCGGAAAAGCTTTTTACCAGATTAGGCAATGCCACTGTCGATCGTTTCAGCGATGGCGAAATCCATGTTCAGATCAATGAAAATGTTCGCGGCGGCGATATTTTCATAATCCAGTCTACCTGCGCTCCCACCAATGACAACCTCATGGAACTCATTGTGATGATTGACGCCATGAGACGGGCTTCCGCCGGCCGCATCACTGCCGTGGTACCCTATTTCGGCTATGCCCGTCAGGACAGAAGACTCCGCTCTGCCAGAGTGCCCATTACCGCCAAGGTGGTAGCTGACCTGCTCTCCAGCGTCGGGGTTGACCGGGTTCTTACCGTGGATCTCCATGCGGAGCAGATTCAGGGCTTCTTTGACGTGCCGGTAGACAATGTGTTCGGCAGCCCTATTCTGGTGGACGACATGAAGAACCACAGCTTCGAGAATCCGGTAATCGTTTCTCCGGACATCGGCGGCGTAGTGCGCGCCCGCGCCATTGCCAAGCTCCTTAATGACACCGACATCGCCATTATCGACAAGCGCCGTCCCCGTCCTAACGTTTCAGAAGTAATGCACCTCATCGGAGAGGTCAAGGATCGCGATGCCATCATTATCGATGACATGATCGATACCGGCGGGACTCTTTGCAAGGCTGCCGATGCTCTCAAAGCCCGGGGAGCCAAGAGAGTGTTTGCCTATGCCACCCACCCGGTGCTTTCCGGCCCTGCTTTCAGAAACATCTCCGAATCCAGCCTGGACGAGGTTATCGTTACCGACTCCATCCCTCTTTCCCAGCAGATGAAGGACACCGGCAAGGTGAAGGTGCTGACTCTGGCTCCCATGCTGGCAGAGGCTATTCGCCGCATTTCCAATGAGGAATCCATTTCCGCCATGTTCGAGGCCTGATAAAAGGCGCGGCTGAAGTTTTTCGGTTAAAGATCCGGAAAAACAAATAAAGGAGGTTTCAGACCTCCTTTTTTCGTTATGGATTAACTCTCGATATTCGGAAGAACCGAGTTACCGCGCTTCCGATCGTAACCAGCCGGCGCTGAATCTCGGCCCCCTGAGCTTGAACTGTATCTCTTAAAGCCTTGCCAGCAGCTTTTCCTGAATGCCGTTAAAGCCGCCGTTGCTCATCACCAGAATAACGTCCCCGGGATGAGCCTCCCTGGCAATGGCTGCTACCATTTCATCAAAATCGTGGCAGACCTCGAAACGGCCCGGCACTTCCAAAGAATCCGTATCCCAGGACAGGGACGGAGCCGCATACATGAATACGCGGTCCGCGGCCGCAAAGGAACCGGACAGTTCCTCGTGGTTGACGCCCATCTTCATGGTATTGGAACGGGGCTCAAACACGGCAAGGATTCTGGCAGCCGTGCCGATCTTTTTTCTGAGACCGTCCAAAGTGGTTCTGATAGCCGTGGGATGGTGCGCGAAATCGTCATAAAGGGCGACCCCGTTCTTCTCCCCCTTGAATTCCATTCTTCTTTTTGGCATCCGGAAAGCAGAAAGAGCCTCAAGAGACTTCCGGGGATCAATCCCGATAAAGCGGGCGGCCTCGATGGCCATAAGGGCATTCCGGACGTTATGAAGACCGATGCCCTCCCAATGCACCTCTCCTATGCGGGCGCCGTCCTTCTCAAAAACGGCAAAGGAGCTTCCGTCATCCTTCAGAAGCTCGGCATAAATCCCCGCACCGGGAGCTCCTGTACGCGCCAGTTTTGACCAGCAGCCCATGTCAATAACCTCGTCAAGAGTCCGGGAATCCGCGGGAACAATCACCTCGCCCCGCCCCGGAATAATGCGCACCAGATGATGGAACTGCTTCTGAATCGCCTTCACGTCTTCAAAGATATCGGCATGATCATATTCCAGATTGTTCAGGATCTGCACGAAGGGCCGGTAATGGACAAACTTGGATCTCTTGTCGAAAAAGGCGCAGTCATATTCATCGGATTCAATGACAAAATATTCCGAATCCCCCACCCGGGCCGACGTATCAAAATTCCCCGGCACCCCGCCGATAAGGAAGCCGGGCTTATAGCCGGCATGCTCCAGGATCCAGGCGCACATGCCGGAGGTGGTGGTCTTGCCATGAGTCCCGGCCACGCCGATCACCTTTCTGGTATTAAGCACATAATGCTCCAGCCATTCAGGACCGGAAACAAAGGGGAGCCCCTCGTTCAGCATATATTCCACGCAGGGATTGCCCCGCTTCATGGCATTTCCCACAATAATAAGATCCGGAGCCGGGGAAAGCTGAGACGGGTCATAGCCCTCGATGATCTCAATACCCTTGTCCCGCAGCATGGTGCTCATGGGAGGATAAACATTGGCATCAGATCCCGATACCTGATAGCCCAGTTCCTTTGCAATAACTGCCACCCCTCCCATGAAGGTGCCGCAGATTCCTAAAATATGAACGTGCATGTAACCTGTCCGTCTCTGAGTTTTAAAAACAGCGCTGTCTCAAGCCCCGCAGGAATACCCTGCGGGAATGCGCAGAATCACGAGATTATAACCCACCTCGTAAGTATTTTTTTCGTGGCGTTCTTCCTCTTACCATTTAATGTTAACTCGGTTGCAGGATTAAACTGAGAAAGCCTGTGCCATCACGCTTTCAACACCGCCATTTCAGCATCAAAACAGCGATCCCAGCGGGCTTCACAATCTCTCTCAGCCTTTTCCTCGATCTCCTTTCTGACCTTCTCCCCGCGCATTTCTCACCTATGGGAAAATGTTTTCCGTTTCGGCGCGGTTTTTAGTATACTTAGCGAGGGGCATCCCTTTACCTCCTGTCAGAAAATCAAAAGTTCTGTCAAGGGATGTCCCTTTTTGCTTGCCTCCGTTTTCGCCTTAAGTTAAGCGCATCACTCCTTCAGGATGCGGAAAAGCCAGTTTGCCCGAAGGTTCTCAATGAAAAATATTCCTGATTCAGTCTCCGATTTTGAACTCATCAGAAACAGAAATCTTGCGTATATTGATAAAACCAGATTCATTAAGGAATACGAGGATCTGGACACCTATGTTTCCTTGCTGCTGAGACCCCGCCGGTTTGGCAAAACCATGTTCACCGAGATCCTCAGCTATTACTATGATAAGGCAAGTCAGCCTGTGGCAGACAAGCTCTTCAAAGGAACCTGGATTGCCTCTCATCCCACAGAGCTTAAAAATTCCTATCATGTGCTGAAATTTGACTTTTCCGGTATCAGAACGCTGGACAGCGTAACGGATGCCATCAATTCTTTCATGGAACAGATCGTTGCCGGAATTGCAGATTTTTATACCGCATACCCGGAATTAATTATTCCGGAATTGCAGTCAGCTGATATTCAGGATCCCGTAAATGCCGTTGTCACCTTTTATGATGACAGAAATGTTTTTAATTCTCCGGCAAAGATAATCACGCATTTCCTAACCAAATTTATCTCAAAGAAAAACTTATTAAAATTAATGATTATTATTGATGAATATGATAATTTCACCAATGATATTTTAAGCCGAGACTTAAAAATGTTTGCCGACATATCTAAAAAAGACGGAGAAATCGGAGCGTTTTATAATGTCCTCCGCAACTTTAATCAAAGAAAAGTAGTTCAGCGGATTTTTATAACGGGAGTCCTCCCGATTACCATGGATACGGCAGTGTCAGGATTTGTATCGGCAAAGCTTTCCGATCGTCCTGAGCTTAGCAGCCTGGCGGGATTTACCGATGATGAAGTTATTACCCTGCTCCGGGAAACCGTTGACCGCCGGAAATGCCATTTTTCTTATGAAGAGCTTAAAAAGGTCATGAAGGACAGATATGACGGCTACCGTTTTGCAAAAACCTGCCAGGAGCCGGTATATAATTCAGCGCTATGTCTTGATTTTATCAGAACACTTAAAAACGATTACGCAAATATTCCGGTTCTGGAAATTTCTTCTGCCAATGATGTTGATTATACCAAGCTCACGGGTTATCTGAATTTGATGAAACGGGAGGACAGGGAGGCCCTGTTGAGCTCATTAAGAAAAGGAGCTCCGGTGTCATGCGTTTTACCGGTAACCATAAAACTCGCTTCCCCCAAAGCCGGTCTCAGCAAATATCAGGGCATCTCGCTTCTTTATCATCTCGGATTTCTGACCCTGATGTCTCCGGCAGAAACAGAATGCTATTTCGGAAAACCGATGAACGGCACCTTTGTCAAAATTGCCAATGAGTATTTCAAACGACTTTTTGAGCGGTATTCTCTGGCGGAGATGAAGATTCCCGCTGACATTATTGAAGGTCAGGTGCAGCTTTCCGAAGCGGCCCGAACAAATAATCTCACTCAGATTGTCAGCCTCCTGAAATCAGTGGCATCATCATTTGTTCAGACCGATATTGCCGCAGAAGCCGAATATCAGCTCGCGCTGGCAGTTTATCTTGCTATGAAGTGGAATCCTGACAATTCCTTTATTCTGACCAGAGAATATTATGTCCGGCATAACGGCATCCCGGTATTAGCTGACGGCGCTCTGGCTGATTCAGCAATGAATCAGAATTCCGAAGAAGCTTCCGGCAGCGCGCCTGTGATGGTGGCAGACACCAAAAAGGGCCGCGCGGATCTGGTAGCTGAAAATACCGATCCTGATGGGCCGAGCTACGTTATCGAGTTCAAATACAAAAGGAATTCCCGGGCCGCCAGAAAGACAAAAATATCCGTGAGAGACAAACTGTTTCAGGAAGCACGGACACAGCTTGATTTTTATGTCACGGATGATCACCTTAAGGAAATCCCGCATCTTCACAAATACGCCATACTGTATGTTTACGGCGAGTTTTATCTTCAGGAGATCACAGATTAAGAGCGGGAACGTCTGCTCGGAAAAGCCCCCGAAAAAATAAGGGAGCCATTTTAAAAAGCTCCCTCTGTATCCTGATGTCTTTCAGAAAATCCTAATCGCAGACCAGATATTGCTGCATGGCCTTGCTGTAGTGCGACTTGAACTCATTGCCTTCCTTCACAATGGTGTAGATGGCCATGCTTCTTTCATTGGCATAGCGAAGCGCCTCATCGGATCCCATAACCATAAGTCCGGTATCAATGGCATCTGTCCAAAGTGCCGTAGGGCCCACCACGGTAATCGAAACCGTATGATGGGTAATGGGTTTTCCGGTGGCCGGATCGATGATATGACTGAGCCTCGCGCCGGTTTTTTCATCAATTTTATAGTTGCGGTAGCTTCCCGAGGTGGAAATGGCCTGTCCTCTGGTGCAAACCGGGATCTCCAGCCGCTGCCCCACCGCCTGCTCTGTGGTCGGATGCTCGATAGCCACCACCCAGTCCTTGCCCCGGCTGTTAAGCCCCTTGGTGCGGATAGCGCCGGCCACCGAGACCATGTAGTTCTGAATGCCCCGCCTATCCATAAGCTCTGCCAGCTTGTCCGCTCCGAAGCCTTCGCCTACCGTGGAAAGATCCACCTCCAGCTGGGGATTATCCTTCTTAAGCTTCACCGAATTGTAACCCACAATCACATGCAGCTTGTCCAGACCGACACGCTTCCGGGCCGCATTAATGGCATTATCATCGGGAACTGGAGGCAGAGTTTCGGGCTTTACATGTCCGAAGCCCCAGAGATTCACCAAGGGACCTACGGTGACATCCACCGCGCCATGCAATTCCTGCCCGGCCCGGATACTGGCGATAACCACGTCCGCCACGTCCTGAGATACCTTGAAGGGCTCCGTGGATCTGTGCTGATTGAAACGAGAAAGCTCGCTGTTCCGGTCAAAAAAGGAAATCTCCTTGTTTATGCTGTCCAGCACCTCCTCGGCTTCGTGCCGGAGCTGATCCTGTCCGCCGGGATAATCCCCGATAACAGTGATATTGTAGAAGGTGCCCATGGTCTTTCCGCCGATTTTGATCTCGCTGCGGGAAGAGGTGCCGATGTCGCACCCCGCAAGGCCGGCGCAGAATCCGGCCAGAAGAGAAACAGTTAAAAGGGATAGCGCTATTTTTTTCATCAAAGGTTAAAGATCCTGCATCAAGCTGTCTGTGAAAAATAAGAAAACCGGTATCGGGATAAAGTTTTCCGGGAGATCCGGCAGCGCCGGAAAAGCAAATGGCATCAGCTCTGCCCGGGGTCTTTTCCGGCCAGGCTTTTGATTTTGGTTACCACTCTTCTTTTAAAGCAGGGCTTTTCGCAGGAACAGGCCTTTTCGATACCGGCATTTGCGAGACCGCCGCAGGAACCGTGAATCATCTTGTGCTGAATGATGTAGCCCACACCGGCCAGAAGAAAAAACAGCGCAAACGCCGCAAACGTATAAAGAAAAAGTACCACTCCGGAATTCCCCCTGAAAGAACGTTTTTGCAAAAGATATCCGGCGTTCCCGCCGGAATAGCATGATTTTAACATGAATAGGCTTTCTTAGGCCGGCAAATTCGTTATTTGGCCTTCCCGTACCGGTATTTTCCCCGAAAACAGCATTTTTTCCGGCGCGTATTCAGGCTCTCCAAAAGGCTCCGTTTTTGCTAAAATAGCGGACAGTTTTTTCTACCTGTGTCACAGGGATTAATCTAAAGGCTAAACATGCGCACCAGTAAATTTCTCATATCAACCCTGAAAGAGGTTCCCGCCGAAGCCTCTGTTGCCAGTCATCAGCTTATGCTCCGCGCCGGTCTCATCCGGCAGCTGGCCTCCGGTCTCTACGTATGGCTTCCCGCCGGACTTAGAGTATTGAACAAAGCGGAAAACATTATCCGCGAGGAAATGGACAAATCCGGAGCTCTGGAAATAAATATGCCGGTAGTGCAGCCGGCGGAGCTCTGGCAGGAATCCGGCAGATGGGAAAAGTACGGCCCCGAGCTCTGCCGCTTCCGGGACAGAAAGGAAAACAGCTTTGTGCTTGGCCCCACCCACGAGGAAGTGGTAACCTGGCTGGCCTCCTATGAAGTTAAAAGCTATAAGCAGCTGCCCCTGAACCTGTATCAGATCCAGACCAAGTTCCGGGATGAGGTGCGTCCCCGCTTCGGAGTCATGCGGGGCCGGGAATTCGTCATGAAGGATGCCTATTCCTTCCACACCAATCTGGAAAGTCTCCATGAAACCTACCAGCTGATGTACGACACCTATAACCGCATCTTCACCAGAATGGGACTGTTCTTCCGGCCGGTTGAAGCCGATACCGGTTCCATCGGCGGCAATCATTCCCATGAATTCCAGGTGCTGGCCGATGCCGGCGAGGACATCATTGTGTTCTCCAATGAGTCAGACTATGCCGCCAACATCGAAATGGCGGAGGCTCCCATGCCGGCAGAAGAAAGAAAGGTCCCGGCGGAAAGCCTGACCAAGGTGGCCACTCCTGATGCTCATACCGTGGAGGAGGTGGCAGCCTTCCTGAAGCGGGATGTCAGCACGGTAGCCAAGACTCTGGTGGTGCACGGGGAAACTCCGGAGGGCCAGGACTGTCTGGTAATGCTGGTGCTGCGGGGCGATCATGAGCTTAACGAGGTCAAGGCAGAAAAGATCCCCGGCATTTCCGCGCCGCTGACCTTCGCCTCCGAAAAGGAAATTCAGGAAACTCTGGGTGCTCTTCCGGGCTCTCTGGGGCCGGTGGGCTTCAAGGGACGCATCATTGTGGATCGGGCAGCCTCCGTAATGTCCGATTTCTGCACCGGAGCCAATGAAACCGGCTTCCACTACACCGGGGCCAACCTGGTACGGGATATTCCGGAATTCGAGGTGCAGGATCTCCGCAACATCGTGGCCGGAGATCCCAGCCCGGACGGCAAGGGCACCGTGATCCTCAAGCACGGCATTGAGGTAGGCCAGGTATTTGAACTGGGCACCAAGTATTCCGCGGCCATGGGGGCCACCGTGCTCGATGAAAACGGCAAGAACATCCCCATGGAAATGGGCTGCTACGGCATCGGCGTTACCCGGGTAATCGCCGCCGCCATCGAACAGAATCACGATGACCGGGGCATTATCTGGCCGGATGCTCTGGCTCCGTTCCAGGTGGCGCTGATTCCGCTGAACTACGGCAAGAGCGCTCAGGTAACAGAAACTGCGGACAAACTCTACGAGGATCTCATCCAGGCCGGCGCCGAGGTTCTTCTGGATGACCGTAACGAAAGACCGGGGGTTAAATTTGCGGATATGGAGCTTCTGGGCATTCCGCACATTGTGATCATCGGAGACAAGACCCTGCAGGAAGGCGCGGTGGAATACGAAGCCAGAAAGGATCTCGCCAAGACCAAGGTGCCTCTGACCGATATCCGGAACCTCCTCCGGGAAAAGATCGGAAAATAACCCCGTAATTTCGCTAAACTGATTGAAGCGCGGCTCTCCTCTCGGGGCCGCGTTTTTTTTGCGGCGAGATTTTTCCGGAAGACTCAGCCTAAGTCAAAATCCCGAAGAACGGAATGTGCTAAGATGAATTCCATCAGACGTCGGAGGAGGGATAACGGCATGCTTAAAAAACTGCAGAAATATCTGACTATTACCGTAATTACCGGAATCGCTGCCATGACGCTTGCCGGATGCTCCCCGGCAGAGGATCGGGAAACCCTCATGAAGAATCTCACCAAGCTGCTCCCTCAGGATCCGGATAACGAAACCAGGGTATCTCCCCTGCCCGACGGCAAGGGCATTCAGGTAACCGTTAAGAAAAACAGCCTGAACCTCAGGGAACAAAAGGACAGCGCAGAAAATTTCGCCTCCGCCAGCTCCGAATTTCTGACCGGATTTTTCTGTCAGGGCTCCCGGATCTCCGGCCAGTTTTCCCGCTACGTCAACAAGCAAAGCTATCTCAGCCTGGTCTATCTTGACAGCTCCGGACAGGAGATCTCCCGGCACCTTATAAATAACGGCTTCTGCAAAGAAAACAGCGGCAACAGCTTCAACACCACCAAGGCCATGGTGAAGCAGAAAAAGCAGGGCTTTTATGACGAGGACTTTCTGAACCGGGTCTACCGCCCGCTTCTGGAAAAGAATCTCCCCCGCCGGCTGGCGCCCAATCTGGTGCTGGAACGGGCGGCCATCGGCCCCGGTTCGGAGATCCATTTCTACGTGCAATACACCCCGCCCCCCGGGGAGGACAAAAGGAATTCCGCGGAGGTTTTGGACGGCTATCTGGAGCAGATGTACCAGGAAGCCTGCAAGGGCAAAAGCTCCCGGCACCTGATATCCATGCTGGACAAGATGAAGTGGCACGGCATTATCAATAACCGCGAGATTACCAATCTGGTGGCCGGGAAGGAGTGCAAATAGGACGGGCTAAACTCCGCCCCTGTCACGCTCTGCCCCTCGGTTATTCCCGAAAGCCCCGGATAACGCCCTTTTCCATGCCGCGAATAAGCTTTTCTGCGCTCCGGACGCAGCGGAGAAGATCCTCATCCGTAATCACGAAGGGCGGATAAATGTAAACAATGTTACCGAAAGGACGCAGCCAGACTCCTTCTCCCGTCAGAAATGCCTGCATCGCCGCGGTATGCACCGGCTGCCGCATTTCCACTGCTCCCACAGCCCCCAGCACCCGGGTCTCCCGTACCAAGGGAGACTCGGAAAGGGGAGCAAGCTCCCGTTTCAGGATCTCCTCAATATGATGCACCCGGGTTCTCCAGTCGTAGCTTTCCAGGGCCTTGAGGCTCCCCAGAGCCGCGCTGACGGCCAGGGGGTTCGCCATAAAGGTGGGGCCGTGCATAAGGGCCCGGGCCGAGGATTGGTGCACCCCCTCCCGGATTTTGTCTCCGGTAAGAACGGCGCTTAATGAAATCATGCCCCCCGTAAGCCCCTTCCCCAGAGTCATGATATCCGGAGAGATCCCGGCATAATCACAGGCAAACATTTCACCGGTGCGTCCGAAGCCGGTGGCAATTTCATCGCAGATAAAAATCACGTCATAGTCCCGGGTAAGCTTCCGGGCTGCGCGGAGATATTCCGGATGGTAGAAATACATGCCGCCGGCTCCCTGCATCACGGGTTCCAGAATAAATCCGGCAATCTCGTCCTGATAGCGTTCCAGATCCTCATGAAGCTCATCCATGACTCCGGCATCCCACGGGGCCCCGAAGGGAATGCCGGGCCGGGAAATAAAGATCTGCTCCGGAATATACCGGCCTAAGGAGCCGGCAAAACCGTTCCCGGGATCCGTAACGGACATGGCGCCCAGGGTATCTCCGTGATAGCCGCCCCGCACAGTCAGAAATCTCTTCCGGGAAGGCATCCGGCTTTCCTGATACTGCACGGCCATTTTGAGAGCAATCTCCACCGCCACGGAACCGGAATCCGCAAAAAATACGTCGTTTAGATCCGGGGGAGCCATAGCGGACAGCCTCCGCGCCACCTCCGCCGCCGGCTCGTGAATAAGTCCGGCAAACATTACATGAGACATTCTGCGAAGCTGCTTCTCCATTTCGGAAATAATGACGGGGTGGCCGTAGCCGTGGCAGACCGACCACCAGCCGGACATGCCGTCCGTAAGCTCTCTTCCGTCGCTTAAATACAGCGTGGTTCCCGAAGTCCGAACCACGTCCAGCGCCGGAATAGGCTCCTTAAGGGAATCATAGGGATGCCAGACATGATTTCTGGCAAAGGTCAGTAATTCATTGTTCATATTTTATACTTCTGTAAACCTAAAGATTTAAAATACGTTGACAGTATACTCCCAAAGATTAAACTCAAAAATACATTCCGACTTTATTCGGGGCTGCCGGGGCCGAAAAACCCTGCAATCCCGAATTTTTTTTCATTAAGAGCAGGATGGCCCCATGGACGAAATCAGACACGACTGGACTCAGCGGGAGGTAAAGGAAATACTGACCGCTCCTTTTCTGGAGCTCATCATGAGAGCTCAGGAAACGCACCGGAAGTACTTTCCGGAGGGTACGGTGCAGGTAAGCTCTCTTATCTCAATTAAAACCGGCAGCTGTCCTGAGGACTGCAAATACTGCCCCCAGAGCGTTCATAACCCCACCGGTCTTCAGCCGGAAAGGCTTCTGGATCTCAATACCGTGCTGGAAAAGGCCAAGGAGGCCCGGGATGCGGGGGCCACCCGCTTCTGCATGGGAGCAGCCTGGCGGGATCCCCGGGATCGGGATATGGCGTATCTCACCAAAATGATAAGGATGGTTAAAGCGCTGGGGCTGGAAACCTGCATGACTCTGGGCATGCTTACGGAAAACCAGGCCCGGGAGCTTAAAGAAGCCGGGCTGGACTACTATAACCACAATCTGGATACCTCTCCGGAATACTACGGCCAGATCATCACCACCCGTACCTTTGCGGATCGCCTGAAAACTCTGGAATATGTCCGGAAGGCGGGCATTAAAATCTGCTCCGGGGGCATTGTGGGCATGGGAGAATCCGCTGATGACCGGGCCAGCTTCCTGAAAACCCTGGCCAATCTGGATCCCCATCCGGAATCTGTCCCCATAAACATTCTGGTCAAAGTGAAGGGCCTCCCCCTGGAAAACCAGCCGGACGTGGATCCTCTGGACTTTATCAGAATGATTGCCACTGCCCGGATCATTATGCCGGCATCCTTTGTACGCATGTCCGCCGGCAGAAAATCTCTCAGCGCCGAGGCTCAGGCCCTGGCCTTTCTGGCCGGAGCCAACTCCGTGTTCTACGGCTGCCGGCTCCTCACCACTCCCAATGCCAGGGAGGATGCCGACTTTGCCCTGCTCCGGAAACTGGGGGTAAAAACCACCCTTAAGGGCCCCGAAGGCACTCCGGAGGAGGACGGCCGGAAAATCTATGACAGCCTCCATGACAGCTTTTCGGATCATAAGTGCTACAGTCTGGAAAAACATCTGTGAGTCTTATCAATAGCATCTTTAATACCAGGGAGATCCTTAAGGATCTGGAGAAGCAGGATCTGTTACGGAAATGCCCGGTGGTAACCAGAATCTGGGACGAGGAGGATCCCGGCAAATCCGGAAGCCGCTTTGCCATGACCGGATCCGGCCCCCTCCTTAACTTCGCCTCCAACGACTATCTGGGACTCTCAACTCATCCCGCAATCCTCCGGGCTCTCCGGGAAGGCCAGGAAAAATACGGGGCCGGTTCCGGAGCCAGTCCTCTGGTTACCGGCCTGAGTCCCGTTCATGAAGAGCTTATGGAAAGACTCCGGGCCATTACCGGAAAAGAGGGCGTCCTCCTCTTCAGCACCGGCTTCAGCGCCAATCAGGCTCTTATGAAGGCCTTTATGACTCTCAATGCAGGACTTTTTCCGGATCGCCTGTCTCATGCCTCCATGCAGGATATGGCCTTTTATGCCAAAAGGCTCTCCCGGTTTCGGCACAATGATGCCGCCCATCTGGAAAAGCTGCTCCGAAAAGCCCCGGGCCCCGGCGTAATTGCCACCGAGGGAGTATTCAGCATGGACGGGGATCAGGCCCCTCTTAAAAAACTCCTGTCCCTGCGGGAACAGTATCGGACGCCCCTGATCCTGGATGATGCCCACGGCTTCGGGGTTCTGGGACGGCAGGGACACGGCAGCCCGGATTATCAGGGCACGGGCTTTCAGAACATTGACGTTTACATGGGCACCTTCAGCAAGGCATTGGGGCTATCCGGAGCCTTTGCGGCCGGCGACCGCGATTTTACGGACTTTATGGTAAACACCTCCCGGGAGTATATCTATTCCACCATGGCTCCGGCCTTCCTGGCTCAGGGCGCTCTGAAGGCTCTGGACATCATTGAGGGAAGCGAAGGAGCGGAACTCAGAAGTCATCTTAAGGCACTCGTAAGCAGATTCCAGAACGCCATGAAAAGTCTCCTTCCGGAACGCTGCCCCGGCTCGGAAACCGCCATCCAGCCTGTCATTATCGGGGACGCCGGCATCATGATGCGGGTATCAGAGGAGCTTAAAGCGGCAGGAATACTCTTAGGCAGCATAAGACCGCCCACAGTGCCCCGGGGCTCCGCCCGCCTCCGGATCACCCTCACCGCCGCGCACCGGGAGGAGGATGCGGATTTTCTTGCGGAAAAGCTTCATCAGATTATCCGAAAGCTGGGACAGGAAGGCTATGTGACTCAGCCGCCGGCAGAACAGCGCACCGGAACAGATTTTCCGGACAGGGAAGAAAATTTATGAGCATGGCGGAAAAGCATTTTTCCAGAGGGGCGGACAGCTATGCATCTCTGGCCACGGTTCAGAAAAGAATCGCCGCCGCCCTGATTCAGGAGATCCCGAATGGTTTTTTCCGGGGAGCGGATCTGGGCTCCGGTCCCGGAGTGAACTTCGCAGCCCTCAGGAAAAAGGCCCAAAGCATTATCGGCATCGACATTTCTCCCGCCATGACGGCCCAGGCCGCCAGAACCGGAGTGCCCGCTGCCCGGGCTGTTACGGGAGACATTGAGAATATCCCCCTGCCCGCTGACTCCTGCGATCTGATATTTTCATCCATGGCCCTTCATTGGTGCCGTTTGGAAAAGGCGTTCCGGGAAATCCGCCGCATCAGCCGGAACGGGGCCTTCATCGCCCTCGCCATTCCCGTAACGGGAACCCTGAAGGAGCTCTCAGAGGATCTTGAGAAGGCCGGACTTCCGGGAAGATGCATGAAATTCCGGAATCTCACAGAAATTCACGCCCTTTTGGATGAATGCGGCATTGCCGGAAAAGCCGCAAGTCAGGATTCCGCCGGCATCATAACCCGGGAACGGATTTTTCAGGAAAGGTATGACAGTATTCGGGCCTATCTGGACTCCATCCGCAAAATCGGAGCCAGCGGCGTCTCCACAAAGCCGATGCCCCGGGAAGCCTGCCGGCGGTTTTTCGGGATTCTGGGGGAGAGACAGAACCGAAACGCTCTTATTCATACCTACAGCACTGCCTTTGTGCTGGGATATCTCAAAAAGTGATCTCCCGAAAATGAGATCCCAGCTATTCTCCGGCATAACTGCTGCAAAACGCGAAGCTTTGGTTTAACATAGCACCTTAATCAGCCCTTTTGGGTTAGCACTGCAATATTTGTCCCCTATTCCGGAGAAAGGCTCATGAATCAAGCAAACTATCGGAACCGCGCCCGGTCACTCCTTCCCGCCACGGCGATTCTTCTCATGACTGCCGGCGCCGGTTTCGCTCTGGCTGAAACCGCCGCTCCCGCGTCATCCTTTGATACGGAAGCCGCTCAAAGAGCCCTTAACACCGGGGGAACCTCCGCCCAGATTCTCCCGGCGCCTCCGGAAGTCAAAAATCCCCCGGCAAATCCGGCGCTGGCCAAGGCCCTGCGCAACACCGCCCCGGCGGTACTGCCTGAGGGCTGCTCCCTTGTGAGCTACACCCGGGACGGAATATTTGCCGCCTTCCGCTGTCCGGATCATGACATTATGAGCATTGTCATGGAGCCTAAAAACGACATCACGGCAGCGAATGTCATTACCGATCTTACCGCCTCCGGAAACTGCAAGGCCAGCGAATACGAAAACTATATCTACGGCACCCGGCTGTCCTGCCAGGGAGAACCCGAGGAATACGATACCTACGTCGGACAGGGACTCGCCAGCTTTATTACCATTCTTACCACCGACACCAGCTATAACGACAGCGTGGTACTGAGTTCCCTGCAGAATCTCGCGCTCACAATTTACTTTTTTCAGCGGCATATCGCCAAAGACAAGGAGCAGATAGAGTATCTTAACAAAATGCTGGAGGGGGCGACACCGGCCCGTGATGCCGCGGAAATGAATGAAATCAGAATGAAAAGCCGTAATAAATAAACGCAATCAGGGAGAAGTCCGAGCTCCCGCAAAATGAAATCCGGCATGGTTCAGCGCCATGCCGGTTTCTTGTCTCTTTCCGGTAAATCCGGGTTTTTTCTTTATCAGATTATCACCAGTTCCCCTTCAATGGCTCCCGCCTGCTCCAGAGCCTCCAGCACGCTCATGAGATCTCCCGGAGCCATGCCCACCTGGTTAATGGCCCGCACCAGATCATCAAGAGTGGTGCCGGTATCCAGCTTGAACATCTTGCCGGTTTTTTCCGTAACCGAAATGTTGCTGTTGGGCACCACCACGGTCTGACCGTCGGAGAAGGGTTCCGGCTGCGAAACCTGAGTATTTTCCTTAATGGACACCGTAAGACCGCCATGAGTAATGGCCACCGGACGCAGTCTCACATTCTGTCCGATAACAATGGTGCCGGTACGGGAGTTAACAATAATGCGAGCGGCCTCATTGCCCTGCTCCACATCCAGGTTTTCGATCTGGGAGAGATAGGCCACCCTTTGATTGGAATCCCGGGGCGCCTGAATTCTGATGGTAACTCCGTCCACGGCAGTGGCAGTGCCGTTGCCGTATTTGCTGTTTATGGCGCCGGCCACTCTTTTGGCAGTGGTAAAATCCGCTCTTACCAGATTGAGGTTAATGGTGTCTCCGATATTAAAGGCCGAGGGCACCTCCCTTTCCACGGTGGCCCCGTTGGCAATGCGGCCCACCGTAGGAGTGTTAACCACTACCTTGGAGCCGTCCGCGCCTTCCACGCCGAGGCCGGAAACTACCAGAGAACCCTGAGCCACAGCGTAAATGTTGCCGTCAACGCCCTTGAGAAAGGTCTGCAACAGAGTGCCGCCCCGGAGGCTCTTGGCTTCGCCGATAGCCGAAACTGTAACGTCAATAACCTGACCCGGCTTCGCAAACGGCGGCAGATCGGCATGCACGATAACCGGAGCCACATCCTTGATCTTGGGCCGCACGCTGGGATCCACCTTAATGCCGAAATTATTCAACATAGTACGGAAGCTCTGCTCCGAGAAGGCGTTATTCTTCTCGCCGGTGCCGTTAAGACCCACCACCAGACCGTAGCCGATAAGCTGGTTGGATCTGACGCCGCCCACATTGGCAATGTCCTTGATTCTGGCGGCCTCGGCAAATCCCGGCAGCGCCACGGAAACAATCACCGCCAGCGCCGTCAGAAAAATCATTAAATATCTTCTGGTCATATCAGACTCCTGTCAGATCCCTGACGAAATTTTCTCTCTGGAATTATTATTCAAGATACGTGCCAAAAAGACGGGGCGCCTTCCGGCTGCCCCGTCTGTCCCTGTCGCCTGAATTCTGAAAATCCGCGTCTATGTCATGTCTGACTCTTCATGTCTGACACTGCATCATGTCCGGCGCTATGCCATTACGTCAGAACGGCATCCACTTGCTGTTGAAGAATTTAGAGAGCCAGCCCTTTTCGGCAGTGTTGGCAAAGTCTCCCGTGCCGCCGTACTGAATTCTGGCATCGGCGATTTTCTGGGAGGATACCGTGTTGTCGGCGTTGACATCCTCGGATCTGACTATGCCGGTGATCCTGATATACTCGTTGCCGTTGGTCAGCATCACCCACTTTTCACCACGCACCACCAGGTTGCCGTTGGCCAGCACCTTAACCACGCTGACGGAAATGTTGCCGGTCAGGCTGTTGCTCTGGGAAGCCTTGGCAGATCCCGAAAAGTCCGAGGAACTCCCCATGCCGGCCTCGGTGGTGTAGCCGCCGATCTTTACCGGCTTGCCCCCCAGAGTCAGCGCGGAAACGCTGTTCTTGTTAGACTTCTCGGTCTCGTTGCTGGTATTCTTGCTGGCCCGGGTGCTTTCCTTAAGCTCCACGCTGATAATGTCTCCCACCCGGTGCGCCTTAATGTCGGTGTAAAGATTGTCAGGCCGGGCAATTCCAAAAATCGAACCGTCAGGAACAATATCCGCCACGGTATCTTCGGGCAGAGCCGGAGCAAACTTGGGGTCATCCGGAACCGGATCCATCATGCTGGCGCACCCGGAGGTCAAAGCCGCCGCAGTCATAAATACCAGGGCTAACGCTGTTCTCATCATAATTCCCCCTTGAATGATTTTTTCTCTCTTTCCGGGACTGATCCCGGGCGCTCTTTAAGATCTGTTACGTTTTATTCAATTATCCTGAATCCTGACCGCTACAGCGTCTGTACCAGGTTCCCCATCATCTGGTCTACGGTATGGAGCACCTTGGAATTCATTTCATAAACTCTCTGGGCGGTAATCAGGTTTACCAGCTCTTCGGTAACATTCACGTTGGAAACCTCAAGACAGCACTGATTAATGGTGCCCACGCCGTCCGTGCCGGCAATGCCCTGCATGGGAGCTCCCGAGGCGGAGGTTTCCGCAAAGAGATTCTCGCCGATGGGCTCCAGGCCGGTGTTGTTCACGAAGGTGGTGACGGTAATCTGACCCAGCACCTGAGACTCGGCCTGATCCGCCGTGGTAACGCTCACCTGCCCGTCCTTGCCCACGGTAATGCTCTTGGCGTTTTCCGGAACCTGAATTTCCGGCAGAAGCGGATAGCCGCTCCCCACGGTAACAATGGTGCCTTCCTGATTCAGGGTAAACTGACCGTTTCTGGTGTACTTGGTAGTGCCGTCCGGCATCTGAATTTCAAAGAAGCCGTCCCCGGAAATCATGAGGTCCAAGGTATTATTGGTGGTCTGCACATCCCCCTGGCCGAACTGCTTCTGGGTGGCCACCACCTTGGCGCCGGCGCCCAGCATCAGGCCGGAAGGGAGGGTGGTGTCCGCAGAAGAACGGCCGCCCGGCTGATTTACATTCTGATAAAGCAGATCCTCAAACACGGCTCTGCCCTTCTTGTAGCCCACGGTGGAAGCATTGGCCAGGTTGTTTGAAGTAACTGAAATGTTGGTCTGCTGCGCGTCAAGTCCGCTTTTGCTAATCCACAATGCCGGTATCATATATTCCTGCCTCTGTTGTTATGCTGCTTTTTGATAAACTGCTGGTGCGCGATCTTCGCCGGTGCTATAGGTAATGCAATGACCGTGCCACCATTCTTTTGCCTGTTTTCGCTAAAATTCTGACGCGGTTATGACATTCTGAGGAGGCTGTTCTGCGCCTCGTCATTCTGCTCCGCGTTCCGCATCATCTTGATCTGCATGTCAAACTGCCGCTGCAGGCTGATAATGCTGGTCATTTCCTGCACCACATTAACGTTGCTGGCCTCCAGAGCTCCTCCGGTGACGCTCACATCATCATTGAAGGGCACCGTGCCCCCCTGAGCCGGCCGAAAAAGTCCGTCCGCGCCCTTAACCGTAAGATTGTCCGGGATCTTCACCAGCTTGATCTGAGCGAACTCCTCCACAATGGTAAGGTCGGCTCCGGCGGGTCTCCCGCTGATAACCCCGTCATTGTTGATGGAGACCTTTTCCAGCGGCACCGGGAGAATGATCTCGTTTCCGGAATCATCCAGAAGCGGCTGACCGTTGCTGGTTTTAAGAAGACCGTTTTCGTCGATGGTCAGGCTGCCGTTCCGGGTATAGGCTTCCTCGCCGTTCCGATCCACCACGGCAAAATATCCCTCTCCCCGCACGGCCAGATCCAGATCTCGTCCGGTGGTTATCAGGGTGCCGGACTCCAGGTTGTAGCCGGGTCTCTCGGTCATGGAAAAAGCCCGGGACTGAAAACCGGGGCCGTAGGCATTGATGGTGCGGGCCTGCTCCAGATCGGCCTTGAATGCCGTGGTGGAAGCATTGGCCAGGTTGTTGCCGTGGAGAGCGATGCCATGAAAATTTTCCTTCGCGCCGGACATGGCGATATAGAGCATTCTGTCCATAATCACTACCTCTTTAACTGGTATTAATGCTTAAGCAAAGGTCATGCCAGAAATCGTAGCAGCAGAAAAATCAAATAAGAAGCAACGGAAAAAACGGGGGACAATAATGCCGGGAGTACCGCAAAAAGCGGGCTCCGGGACAGGGCCGGGAACGGCTGGACACAGCCGGAAACAAAGAATGGATGATTGCTCTCCGAAACTGACGGATTTATGCCGCCTCATGATGATCATGACAAAAAACCGCCCCGGGGAGAGAGCCGGGGACGGTCAGTAGCAGCATGGTATTACCGGATATTGAGGATGCTGTCCATTACGGTATTGTTAACCTCCAGCGCCCGGGAGTTGGCCTGATAATGTCTCTGGGCCGTGATAAGCTCCACCAGCTGGGTGGCCAGGTCGGTATTGGACTCTTCCAGAGCGGAGGACTGAATCGCTCCGGCGGTGCCCACGGTAGCCTGGCAGGGAATGGCGTCCCCGGAATCCAGAGACTTTCTCCAGCAGGTATCGCCGATCTGCGTCAGTCCCTGCACATTGGCAAAGTTGGCCATGGCCACCATGCCAATCTTGGCGCTGGTGCCGTTGGAATAGGTGGCGCTGACAATGCCCTTGTCGTTAATCTGCACATTGGTAAGCTGGCCTACCGTGGATCCGTTCTGACTGATAGCCTCTACCGAGAAGGAGGTGCCGCCGTACATGTGAAGGTTCTTCCCGAACAGGAATTCCACCTGCTGTTCCCCGTTGGCTCCGGAGGTTATGACCTTATCGCCGCCATAGGACGCAGAAGGAGCGCTGCCCAGAGGCACGGTTTTAATAACCGCCGGGGTGTAGCCGATGATGTTGCCGTCAGCATCGGTCTTGATATTGCCCTTGTCATCAAAAACAAGCTTGGCGCTGTTCAGAGTGAAGCCGTCCTTTGCCAGTGATGAAGGAGTCTGGAACGTTTTCTGATTGCCATTTTCAATGTCAACCGGCTTATCATCGATGAACATGAACATCTGCCAGGTATTGGCATCCGTGGCGGCGCCCTGAGCCTCCTGATCCTTGATGAAGTAATAGGTGGCGGTATGAGCCTCGCCCAGGGAATCATAGACTTTAACCGAAGTGGAGGCATTGTAGGTGCTGGAATCCTGCGGATCAAACAGACTGACATTCATATACGGAGAATCCGCCGGCAGGGTCATGCTGGATTCCACCTTGGTGGTTTCCTCCGGGGAGCCTGCGGAGCTGGGAATTCTCAGGGGGTGCGTGGAATCCAGACTTACCGACTTCACGGAGCCGTCGTCATTCACATCATAAACCTGAAGATAATTGCCCATGGAATTCACCACAAAGCCGTTCTTGTCGCACTGGAAAGCGCCGGCGCGGGTATAGGTGCGATCCAGCGAATTGGCATCCGGAGACAGCACAAAGAAGCCGTCGCCCTTAATGGACAGATCCAAAGCGTTCTTGGTGGTGGTCAGGGAACCCTGACTGAACTGCTGGGAAACGCAGGCGGTCTGCACGCCGTTGCCCACTGCCGTGCGGTTATCGGTGAAAATCGAATTGGCATACATATCGGCAAATTCAGCGCGGGAATTCTTAAAACCGATGGTATTAACATTGGCAATATTGTTAGAAGTGACATCAAGGTGCTTCTGAGCTGCATTGATACCGCTTACTGAGATACTCATGGACATACGAACTCTCCTTCCGTTGTCGTCTTAAAAAAATTTTTCAGGACTGCTGCTTCCTGGCATTTCTGCTAATCTGTTAACGCATCTGCTAATGCACTGGATTTAATGCAACCCCTGTGCCACATCTCCGGTTTTACCAAAACAGTCTGAAAAATTTGAACAAGATCAAAAAATAACGGATTTTTTATCGGTTATGGCCCAAAATTCCAGCCGAAAAGCTGGCACTGCCGCAAAACCGCAGCGGCCTATGAGCAGAAATAGTCCGGAAATAGCCCGGCAACAGACACATAATGGACAGAAAGCCGGAAGGAAAACTGCTGAAAATGCGGCATTCCCTGAGGAGGCAGGCCTTTCCGCGGCAGAAGATCTGCCGCCCTGACATGTTTTTGCCGCCCGGAAAGAACCGTCCTGCCGGTTTTCTGCCGCAGCCCCGCTGCTGCTGCCCCAATCAGGGCAAAACCGGCATTCCGGTGCAAAAGAATTGGCTGATATCTCACAAGGCTGTGAGATATCAGCCATGCATTCATACTGCATTATCTGAAAATATCAACTGCCGGGCACCGCCTTAAATGCCGCCCGGCCCCTTGCTGCAAAGGTTTAGCGGGAGCGCGGCAATATTTTCCGGAAGATCCGGCAGGAAACCGCCGTGATCGCTGTTGCCATAAAATCACAGCACTATAGAATATGGAGGCCGGCGGACGGACAGGGACGTTCCGAAGCAGCTTTCAGGATGAAAAGCGCCGCCGTTACGAGCCGGAACAGGGAAGTTCCGCTGCACCGGACTCATGATGAGTCCTCTTCTGCTTTCAGGAAAACTGAAAAGGCGTAAAACCGGAGAAGCTATCCGGAGTGCAAAACATTGGTGTCTATTATGCACCCCGTCTTATCCACAGTCCTCTTATTCACAACTATCTTATTCACAACCATCTTATTCACAGCCATCTTATTCACAGCCGCTCTTATTCACAGCCGCTCTTATTCAAACCGCTCTTATTCAAACCGCTCTTACCCGGTTTTCCTTATATTTGCCGGCACTCCCGGCCTCCTCTCAGTCCCCCGGGCTCAGGATCAGAAATTTGCTTTTTAAAAACATCACACTACAATAATCCCCTCTGACCCCTTTCTGACAACTCACCCCTGAGACTCATGGCCTATGAATTCACCGCATCCTAAGACCCCCTCCCCGACAGGCGTTCCTGAATACGAGCTCTGGAACTATTTCTGGCGGGTTTTATGGAGCTCCGGCATCACCATGTCCGCTTTTCTGAGTCCCTTTCACAGCCAATGGCAGTTTCTCCGGAATCTTGCGTATTTTCTTCTGGGAGCCCTCACCGGCCCCGGCATCGCTCTCGTAACCCCGCTTTTGTCCGAAACCGGCATTATGCCGCTCCTTAGGGATCCCCGGACGCGGGCCGATCTCCGGGAACGCCTTAAAACCGCGCTGATACCGGCCCTGATTCCCGGAGCCATCATGCTGCTTCCCCAGCTCTTTCTGGCGGATCTCATCCTGACGGATGAACCCGGCAGCATACAATATCAGGAAAGGCAGACCTTTTTGTACGGACTCCTCATCATGACGGCGGCGCCGGCGCTGATCCCGGGAATACTCACGCTGACTCTGCGTTCCCGCCTCCCCTGGCTTTCCCTGAAAAAGCTTCTTCTCTCCGCCGCCGGAATACTGGCGGGAAACTTTTTTCAGCTTCTCTTTTTTATGATGCTCCTCTTTTGGATTTTCAGTATGTTCATGATTTTCGCAGAGCTTTCCTATGCGATCATTAATGATGAACTCATTCTGAAAACCTGGTATCTCCCGAGAGCGGTAAACATCATTCCCTATAAGCTGTGGACATCTGTTTTTCTCCTGTGGTTTCTGGGAACAGAGGCCACCGCCTGCCAGCTCATTGGACACAAGCTGGCCCGGGAGGCGGAGACCGCCCTCCTCAAAAAGGCTGCCGCAGCCAAAAACGCTCATCTTATGAAATAGCAAAAAGGCGGCATCGCAGGATCCCGCCTTTTCAATATCATGTTCACTTGTCTCACGCGGCGCCGTATTTCAGGCGCGGATCGGCATTATCCGAAATTTCTGACCTCGGACATCTGGATGGTGCCGCCGCCCTGCAGGTTCAGCACGGTATCCTTAAGCCCATTCCCGAGAGTCACGCTGGATACAGTGCCGTAGCCGTACACCGGAATGGCGGCGCTGGTTCCGTTCTGCCGTCCGGTTACCGAGAAGCTGTAGTTCCCGCTGGGTACCGTATTGCCGTTCTTGTCAGTGCCGTCCCAGTAGAGGTTAATGTCTCCGCTGCCGTCGCCGAGATCGATAACATTTATCAGAGTTCCCGCGGCATCGGTAATGCTTATCTTCATCCCCACTGCGCCGGATCCGGCATCAATCATAAACTGGGTGGCATCGGAACCGTTGAAGTAGGCCGTATTGGTATTCAGCTTCACATCTTGTCCCACCAGTCCCGATGCCATCAGCGCCTGAGACGAAGTGACATTGGCGGTAAGATCGCTGACGCTGTTATTGAGGTCGGCAATGCCGGAAACCATGTTCAGCTGGGCCAGCTGAGTCACCATCTGCGAGTTATCCACAGGATTGGTAGGATCCTGATAGGAAAGCTGCGTGGTCAGAAGACTCAGAAATTCCTCCTGTCCCAGGGTACTGTTTCCCTTCTTTGCCGCATCCGCTTCGGCCTGAGCTTTAACCGAGCTTACCGTACTGAGTCCGATGCTTTCATAAATTGACATAAACTACCCCCTTATCAGCCGGCGCTGCCCAGCTTCAGTGTCTGCAGCAGCATCTGCTTGGCATTGTCAGCCACCTGCACCACAGTCTGATAGGAACGGCTGGCGCTGACCATATCGGCCATTTCCTCCACGGGATTGACATTGGGACGGAAAATATAACCGTCCTGGTCTGCCAGAGGATGATGCGGCATGTATTCTCTGATGGGATCCAAAGCGGATTCCACCACATCCTTTACCTGCACTCCCATGCCCTGAACCGAGCCCATGTTCTTCTCCGCCTCCATAAGAGCAGTGGCAAAAACCGGCCGTCTGGCGCGGTAAGTATCTGCCGCATTGGAGGTGATGCTGTCCGCATTGGCCAGATTTGATGCCGTGGCATTGAGACGGATTGACTGCGCCGCCATGGCTGAGCCGGCAATATCTAAAACTCCGTAAAGACTCATTTTAAATACTCCTTTAATTCTGTTACCGCTCTGATTCTGTCATTTGCTCTTATTCACCGCTGAGCACTCTTCTGAGATTGCTGATTTTGCCGTTCAGAAAGGTCAGGGTGGTCTGATAGTCAATACTGTTTTCCATATAGGCCATGCGTTCCACGCTGACATCAACAGTATTGCCGTCACCGGTATCCGGCTGCAGGGATTCCCGGAACACCCGGGTGCCATCGGGCATCAGAGCCGATCCTGCGAAATGCTTCTGATTTGTTAAAGCAAGATTTGTGCCGGATCCCCCGTTCTGATTGCGGAGAGCCTGGTCCATTGCCGCCTTGAAATCCATATCCTGAGCCTTGTAGCCCGGAGTATCGGCATTGGCCAGATTGCCGGCCAGGATTTCCGCTCTTTTGTTTCTGAGATTGAGAGCCCGGGAGTGCACCCCGAAGATATTATCGAATGAAATACTCATAGATCCGTCTCCGCCAAATCACTGACACCGCAGTTACTTCCGGAGAGATTGATTCAAGAATCATGCCATGATTCCGGAGCTTAGCCAAGGCGCTTAAAGACAATGCCCGGATTCAGCCGGATCATCTCAAAGTACTCTTCAATGCCGGACATAAACTCGGAGCTGCCCAGGAACAGATAACCGCCCGGTCTGAGCATTCTGGCAAAGTTTATGATAATGCGCAGCTTTTCTTCTCTTGAAAAATAGATGAGGACATTGCGGCAGAAGATAATGTCAAAACTCCCCAGAACCGCCAGATTGCCCAGGAGGTTCAGTCTTTTGAAGGACACCATGCTGCGAATGCTTTCGGAGATCTGACAGGAACCCGCAGTCTCGTCATGAATCTGAAAAAACCGCCGTCTCCTTTCCGAATCAAGGCCCCGGGACATGGACAGGGAATCATAAACCCCCTTCTGGGCCATCTCCAGCATGGAATCGGAAATATCCGAAGCCACGATATCCACCGCAGCGGATTTAAGATCCGGGAGCCGTTCCGCCTGCTCCTGAATCACCATGGCGATGGAATAAGGCTCCTGTCCCGAGGAACAGGCCGCTGACCAGATCCGGATGCGGCGGCGCTCCCGGACAAGCTCCGGCAAGATCCGGCTGCCGAGAACTTCATAGGGATAAACATCACGGAACCAGAAGGTTTCGTTGGTGGTCATGGCATCAATGACGGTTCTTTCCAGAGACAGGTTATCTCCCCGGATTACCTTGTCCAGAAGCTGATCCAGACTGACAGCGTCATAGCGGGACAATAGCGGCACCAGCCGGCTCCTGATAAGGTACTCCTTGCCGGTTCCCAGCACAATGCCGCAGCGCTCCTGCAGAAAGCTGCAGAAGGCTCTGTACGCATCAGGACTGATTAACCAGTCTGCGGCGCTGCTGTCAGTTGAGCCGGCTGTCCGTTGAACGCTCATCAGTTGTTCCTAATCGCCTGAAAAAGTTCTTCCTCGCCCTCATCCATCAGATGACGCACGGCCTTGGCCAGCTCGTCAGGATTGAATTTCGCAATAAAATTGTCCGCTCCGACCTTTTTTACCATCGCCTGATTGAACACGCCGGAAAGAGATGTATGCAGAATCACCTTCAGAGCGGCCAGCTTGGGATCCTGCCTGATATTTGCCGTCAGGGTATAGCCATCCATTTCAGGCATTTCGATATCGGAAATCAGAAGTCCGATCTGCTCCTGGATCGGCCCGTTCTGCGCCAGTTCCCGCAGCTTTTCCAGAGCCTGAAGACCGTTCTCCACCACAATGGCTTCCATATTGATGGACTGCAGGGCTCTCTTGACCTGATTCCGGGCCACCGAGGAATCATCGGCCACCATAACCTTTCTCACCAGCTTCGGTCTGTCCGGCTGCGCAGCCTCGGCCTCGGAATCCTCCTTCCGAAACTCCTTCACCACGGCTTCGCTGACGTTCTTATCATTAGGACAAATTTCATCCAGGATCTTCTCCACATCCAGAATTTCCACCAGCTGCTTGTCCACCTGAGTTACCGCCGTGAGGTAATTGGTCTTCCCCACCACCTTGGGAGGCATAATGGAGCTCCAGTCCAGATTGACTATTCTGTCAACGCCTCCTACAAGAAAGCCCTGCACGGATCGGTTGTATTCCGTGATAATGACATAGCTGTGCTCCAGCTCGTGATTCATCCGGCCGCCGATGGCCAGCCCCATGTCAATGATGGAAATGGTCTGTCCCCGCACATGGGCCACGCCGCGGACATTCTTGTTAAGACGCGGCATAGCGGTAAGACGCGGACACTCCAGCACCTCCTTGACCTTGAATACGTTTATTCCGTAAAGCTGATCCCGGCCCGGCAGACGAAACAGAAGAAGCTCCAGGCGGTTCTGCCCCACAAGCTCAGTCAGCTGATTGACCGAATCCAAAACTCCAGCCATAAACTACTCTCCTTGCCGTCGGCACAAAACATTAATCGGGAATACTCTTCGAAAACAAAACAGGGGCGGCATGATCATGACATCGCATAGCGCTGATATTGCATGCCGTTATCTGTACAGAAGAAATCAGCCATGTCATATAATATTGTCATGTAATCGACAGTTCTGGTATTTCCAAAGAGCGATTTTATAAAATGGATAACACTTTTTTTAAGTCTCTTGCCTTCATAGCCGCTGTTACATGCCTGACCGCCGCTCCCTCAAGCTGTCCGGCCGACAGCGAATACAATCAGGAGCTCTGCGAAGAGGCCCGGGAATGGCTGGAAGGCGAGCTCGCGCTGGAGGACGGCGAAACCGCGGAAATTACCATTACCTCCGCGCCCCGGCGGGATTACCCCGTGTGCGAGGGGCCGGTGGAATTTTCAGTTGCGGCCGGCAAGGTGCGCAAAAACAATTCCATTAAAACCGAATGCAAAAGCGATACCACCCCGTGGCATTTTTACCTCACCGCCAGAATAGTCATCAAAACCCCTTTTGTAACCGTAGTAAACGCCGTGCCCAAAAACAGCATGCTGAGCCGGGACAATCTGACCATAGCCTACATGGACAAGGTGCTGAACCGCGGCACCACGTTCTCGGATCCCGCGCTTCTGGACGGCATTCGCACCAAGAGGGATCTTAAACCCGGCCAGCCGGTACACTCCAATCAGATTTGCGTCATCTGCCAGGGAGATGAAATCGACATCGAGGCCGCCGGGGGCAGCTTCAGCATCCGCACCAGGGGCGAGGCCATGCAGGACGGCTCTTACGGCGATTTCATCAGAGTAAAGAATCTGAAAAGCGGCAAAACCGTAAAAGCCCGGGTTATCGACTCCTCTCTGACAAGAATCGATATGTAGATCCCGGCGAAAATCCCGGACATCTCCGCTGAAGTCACGCTGCTGAATTCGCCCTGAAAGGCCGCCGGGATCATATTTCTGCAGAAATCCCGAAAATCATCCTAAAGATTTTTCCCTCCGGGCCGCTACAGGGTTAAGAGACAACCCTCATTACGACGAAAGCCCCTGGGGCTGAGGAGTGCAAAATGTCCATTGATATTATGAACAACCAGAATCTGTCCGTGCAGCGGCAGATGCAGACCAGCTATGTGAAAAACTCCGGCTCTTCCGCAAAGGCTGCCGAGACGGCAAGCAGAGACAGCGACGACGTGAAAATTACCGATACCGCACAGACCATGAGCGCCGCGGCAGCCCGGGCTCAGAAGGCCGACGGCATCGATCCCGCAAAAATCGAATCCATCCGCAAGGCTATTGAGAGCGGGAGCTACCGCATCGATTTTGAAAAGATGGCAAATCACATTCTGGCCAGCGAAAAGGAATTCGCCGAAGCTCTCTCCTGATCCCTGCTTATAACCCATCCGAGAACCGCGGCCCCCGCGGTTTTTGCGCTGGCGCTGCCGTCCCTGAATAATCCCGCAGGGATCAGATCCCGCCTGAGAAATGCCCGGTTTTTCTTTCGGAAACGCTCCGGCGGGAGTACCATGTAAAAAGCGCCTGACAGAAAACAGGCGGCAGCCTCACAGGAATAAAGGACGGATCATATGGCGGAACGCACCATCAGGGATATTCTAAAGGAACAGGTTCAGCTTCTTAACCAGCTTGACGAGGTTCTGGATCAGGAATGCGGCCTTTTAAAGCAGCGCAAGGCTCTGGAGCTTCCCGCGCTCTCCAAGGTCAAAACCGACCTTCTTCTTAAGCTGCAGACCAACGACAGTTCCCTTAAAAACCATCCGGAACGGGATCTTCTCAAGACCGATCTGCTCAAGGCCAAAAACATGATTCTGGACAAGCTCGCGGAGGTAAAAAGAAAGAACGACGTCAACGGCCGCCTCATTGAGCTCAACATGGCAGCCAGCCGGAGACTGTCAGCATCCCTGGTGCAGATCCGGGACACCACCACTCTTACCTATGACGAAAGAGGAAACAAAAACGCCCTGGCCGGACTTCATCTGGATTTTGAAGCCTGACCAGGCATCTTTAAACGGCTGTTCGGAAGCTTAAGATCATCCCGGCAGCCACCCGGCAAAAATCTGCCGCAGGCTGCGTCAAGGGATTCCCCCGGACTCTCAAGCCCGGGATGCGGTTATAGGGCTCCCCGCATTTTGTAAAGATCGTAGATAAGACGGCTGTCCAGCTCCAGCTCGGTAACATAGGTATTATTCAAAGGATATGACCTGATGACCCGGGCTCCCTTGATAATGCCGGCGGTACGGGCTTTAAGCTCGTTGTCCGTCTGAATATTGTCACGGAGATCCGTGCTGGCAATAAGCTGCTGACCATACACCTGCTCGCTGAGCTCTCTGTAGGCATCCAGCTTGGATGCCCGCATGGCCTGCAGAATCCGGTCATCTCCCGTAGGCCCCGGCTGCCGGGAAATCACGGCATAACCGGTAGCCCGCATGATAGGATAGCGCGAGAGCTCCTGAACGCCGCTTTCGTATCCGGAGGAAGAGCACCCTCCCGCAATAAAGAGCAGGAAGCAAAGGCCTGCCGCAGCTAGAGTTTTCATATAACCTCTCCTATCTTCTGTCATACTGACTCTGGTTCCTGACATCCCGGATAATGGCATCATGGTAAAGCGAGCTTGAGGCCGGATAGATCTCGGGATTCACGCATTTGGCCCGGCAGGAGGACATGCCGTTGCAGTAGGAGCAGGGAATGTCCGCATTGCCGCGGCTGGTGGCGGGGGTGCCGTCCACCCGGTATGAAGCATTTTCCGTGCCGGAAGAGGCCGGAAGAGGCTTTCCGGAGGATGGTTTTCCGGAATTATTTCTGTGAGCGGCGGACTGAGCCGGCTTGGCAGCAGGCTTCGCCGCGGGTTTTGCCGCTCTCTGGGGAGCCGGAGCGGGCTTTTTGGCGGGAGCCCTGCTTAAATTGCGGGGCGGCGGAACGTTCTTTTTCGCCTGGCTGTTCCCGGCGGCGGCCATGGCCGGATCATATACCGGGTTGTCCCCGCAGGTTCTGGGATACTTGCGGTAGCATTCCGGCAGGGTGT
>JAEEGF011333033.1_pt1 | contig 41150 bp, 42 predicted proteins | sample 9134171 | NCBI WGS metagenome assembly JAEEGF01 (sample SAMN16246542, study PRJNA631951) | gut metagenome | biome: gut microbiome; feature: rumen; material: AP-attached | host: Bos | place: Iran: Karaj | collected 2018-10 | reverse complement strand
TTTAGGTTCCGGTGCCATAGGCGTATAAGTTCAAGTCTCTTCGTCCGCACCACATGCAGGTATAGTGTAGCGGTAACACATTAGCCTTCCAAGCTGAGATCACGGGTTCGAGTCCCGTTACCTGCTCCAGACAAAAGCAAGTCTTTCGACTTGCTTTTTGCATATTTCGGATGACCGTCAACAGGAGGAAACCATGTTTCAGCTTCAATCGTATCTCAATCGGCTTGTTTCGGAATGCCGTTCCGCTTTTCGTGACAGGCTTCTGTATGTCGGACTGCAGGGAAGCTATCTGCGCGGCGAAGCCAATGAGGACAGCGACATCGACGTGATGCTCATTCTTGATCGCATGACGGCCGACGACATGAAGATCTATCAAAGCATTTTGAAACAGATCGGCTATTATGAAAAGTCCTGCGGCTTCATCTGCGGCAGGGACGAATTGAAACGCTGGAATCCGTTGGAGGTCTGTCAGCTTTTGCATACGACAAAGGATCTTTTCGGCTGTCTTTCCGATTATCTCCCTGACGCGACGCGGGCAGACGAGATCAATTATGTGAAATACAGCCTGGGGAATCTCTACCACGAGCTGTGCCATCGCTATATTCATGTCGACAGAGAAAAGAACAGGAACAAGTTTCGCGCTACATGCAAAGGCATCTTTTTTCTGCTGCAGAATCTGTACGATCTTGAGCGCGGCGTCTTTGCCGTTACAAAGCAGGAGCTGTGCGCGCTTGCTTCGGAGGCGGATCGGATCGTGCTTTCCATGACGGACCTTCCGGAGGAGTACGATTTTGAGCGGATGTTCCGGATCGTCTTTGCATGGCTCCAGAACGCATTTCTTCGCATCGACCGGATTAAACCATAATCTGCGGAAATGATATATTTCTTACTTTCATGAACCTTTCGGCTTCCTTTTGCGACTGTATGGGTGAAGACGTCCTCAAAACAATGGAAGAGAGGTGAGAACATGCTTGCTTTTGAAACGCTTGTTTCCGGCGTGATGCAGCCGCTGGAGCGCTTTGTGAAGTACCGCATCGGGAATCCTTCGGATGCGGAGGATGTGCTGCAGGAGGTGCTGACGGCTGCGTACCGGAACCGTGACACGATCGAAAACGAAGCGATGTTCAAACCCTGGATCCTCGGCATTGCAAAGAACAAGTGCAACGACTATTACCGCGCGAAGGCAAAGCGCATGGAGATCCCTTTGGAATCGCTTGATGAAACGGCGCTGACGACCGGCATTCACGGAATCACGACGAAAATCGTCGTACAGGAAACGCTTGCGTGCCTCGGCGATACCGACAAGCAGATTCTGTATCTTTGTTATTTCCGGGATCTGAGGCAGGATGAAATCGCAAGTCGGCTCGGCATTCCGGTCGGCACGGTCAAAAGCCGTCTTTACCATGCCAAACAGCAGTTCAAGGAGCTGTACCCCGAACAACCGAAAGGAGAAACCGTTATGAAGAGCAATCGTAAATCCATGCCGGAATATATGCCGGATTATCAAATCAAAGAAGTCGAAGGCGAACCGTTTGCGGTCTGCTGGGAGGAGCTGATGGGATGGTTCATCGTGCCGAAGCTCGGTGAAACGTGCAGCTGGGCGATGTACGATTTTCCGAAGCGCAAGCGCACCGAGCAGTGCGATATGACCGTTACGGGCCGTGCCGAGGTCCACGGGATCGAGGGCGTCGAGATCGAAGCGATCGAAACCGATCCGATGGACTGCAATAAGATCGAAGGAGCCGATTTCGCAAAGCGCAGCTTTGTCGCGCAGCTTACCGACACGCACTGCCGCTATCTTGCGGAAAGCCATATCGAGGACGGCGTGAAGAAGCTATATACCTTCCTCGACGGCGACGAATTCCTGCCGAACTGGGGATTCGGAGAAAACAACTGCGGCAACGAAACGCATATTGCGCCGAAGGGAATCATCCGAAAGAAGGGGAATACCGTTACGACCGCGAGACAGCCGTTTATGCTTGACATCGTCGGACGGTACGAGATTTCGATCAACGGCAAGACCTACGATACCGTCTGCGTGATCGACGCAGGCGCGTACGAAGAGGGCGTCGTGACCGAGCAGTATCTGGATCGGAACGGACGCACGGTTCTTTGGAGACGCTTCAACCGCAATGATTGGATGATCGAGCATTACAAGCGCCCGTGGACGGAGCTGCTCCCGGAAAACGAGCGCATGACCGTCGACGGCGAGACCTGCGTCCACTGGTACGACTGCATCACCGATTATATCCTGTAAACCAAAAGGATCCGGAAAGCCGGATCCTTTCTGTTTACTGTGCCGGTTTGATCGTTCCGCCGGTCGCGATCAGGTGGATGTCGCCGTCCTTGGTCTGCAATACGACCGGATCATAAAAACCGATCGCTTCCAGCGTTTCCGCATCGGCCGGGTTCTTTGCGGAATCGCAGATGATCACATAGGACGGCAGAGAAGCCGTCATCAGCGCAAATGTGTTGCTGTCATAGACGCCGTGGTGCGGCAGCTTCAGCACGTCGCAGGTCAGGTTGCGCGTTCCGAAAATCAGCTTTTCAAGCTCCTTGCCGACGGCGTCGCCCGTGAACAGATACGTTTTTCCGTCGTAGCGGATCCTTGTGATCAGCGACTGCTCGTTGTCGCTCTTGCCGTCGAATTCGACGGGCGAAGGCCAGACCGAAACGTCGGTTTCGCCGTATTTCAGCGTGAGATCGGCGGTCAGATCGTCGACCTGTGCGTTCGACTGCGCGAGCGCGGCATGCAGCTGGGTGTGCTGCTTGGATTCCTTTTCATAGGAGGGGAGGATGACCCGATCGATCGGAATGTTCTTGATGATCGTGTCTGCGCCGCCGATGTGATCCTTATCGAAGTGCGTCAGGATCAGCAGGTCGAGCTTTTGAACGCCGAGCGCGCCGAGCTTTTCGACCAGCTCCTCGCCGTCGCCGTTTTCGCCGGTGTCGATCATTATGGCCGCATCGTTCGTTTTGATCAGCAGCGCATCCGCTTTTCCGACCGAAAAGGCATACAGATCCAGCTGCTCGGGTTCCTTCGACGAGGCGCAGCCGAACAGCAGCAACAGTGCAAATAAGATGATACAAAGCCGTTTCATGGTTTGAGTATACCCGAAAAATCCAACATTGACAAGCCCGCAGATTGTGATATAATTATGACACGAACAAATGTTCGTATTGTATGATGAAGATATATGTGGGCGTCGAAAGCTATACGGACGAGAGTGGGCACACGCGGCCGCGTTTCGTGTACTGGTGCGACGGGCGTCGCTTCGAGATCCAGAAGGTTCTGGACGAGCGGCAGGCCGTCAGTATCGGCGCGGGCGGACGCGGGATCCGCTATACCTGTCTCATCGAGGGGCGAAAGCGTTTCCTGTTCTTCGAGGGCCCGCGCTGGTTTGTCGACGCCGTGAAAAATTCATAGGAAACAGTGGCAACCGCCGGAAAACTGTGTTATAATATGAAATCATGAAGATGGAGGCGTCTATGGAACAGGAATACAGCGTGGAAAACGCAAAGGTATTTATCAAGCAGAAATTCGTGGAGCAGGGGGATTTCCTGATTTTGAAGGAGGAGATCTTCGACGCAATGCTGGACCGGATCGTTGAACTGGACGAGAGCTTTATGGAAACGTCCGGCGTCAACGACGGCGAGGTTTACGACGACGACAAGGCGTTCGACTACCTCTTTGAAGAGATGCAAAAATCGTTCCCGGAGCAGAAGATGTACTGCATGCGCTTCGTCGAGGATTACATGGACTACAGCGAGGGCTATCTCGAGAGCATCGGCGCGATCGAGTGGGATTGACGGCGTTGAAGGTTCTCTTTCTCGGCAACAGTCATACATACTTCAACGACATGCCGATGCTTTGCGCGCGCATGTGTGAATCGCTGACAGGCGAGCGGCCGGAGGTCACGATGCTTGCCTTCTCGAACCGCACGCTTGCCTGGCATGTCAAGGAGTATTTTTCCGTGCGCTTTGCGCTGTTGTACGGAAACTATGACCGGTGCGTGATCCAGCAGTTCGGGCATCCGATCCCGCCGATCGAGGAGACCGAACCGCCGCTGAAAAAGATCATCGCACTTTGCGAACAGGTCGGCACAAAGCCCGTTCTGTATATGACATGGGCAAAGCGGGAAGAGCCGGAGAAGGCGGCGTATATCAGCGAGATCTACCGGACGCTGGCCGATCGGTACAACGCTTTGCTTGCACCGATGGCGGAGGTGTTCGACGCGATCCGGACCGGGCATCCGGAAATCGACCTGTACTGGCATGACGGATCGCATGCGTCGCCGTACGGGGACTATCTGATCGCCGCCACGCTTGCGCTGCTTCTGACCGGCAGGACGGATGCGTCGGCAATCCCGGACCGGCTTTTCGATTTCGCGGTACAGTTCGACAAGGAAAAGGGCCCGCGCGCAATTGAAAACGCAAAAGAGACGGAGATCGCTGCGAATCCCGCATACACGGCGATCCTGCGCGCGTATGCGGAAACGGCGGTGAAGCAGCAGAAGCCATGAAACAAAACGAAGCCCGGACCAATCGCATAGCGTCCGTCTTTGAGGTCGATACGGCGCATATCGGCGTGCTGGACGGGATCCGCGCGCTCGCGGTTTTGTGCGTGCTTTGGTTTCATTTCTGGCAGCAGACCTGGCTGATGCCGGTGTACGAAACGCCGCTGCTCAGCTGGATGGGCATTTCAAGGATCAATCCGGACGTTTTGCGCCGCTGCGGCTATCTTTGCGTCGATCTGATGCTGCTGCTGTCCGCGTTCGTGCTGTATCTGCCGATCGCGCGAAGCGTGTTTTGCGGCACAAAGCCGGATCCGGTCAGACGCTTTTATCGGAAACGGATCGCGCGTATCGTGCCGAGCTACCTGTTTGCCGTGATCGTCATGTTCGTCGTTGCCTGCATCGACGGCGCATACCGCGGGAAAGCAGGCTTTGCAGTCAAGGATCTTTTGACGCATCTGACGTTTACGCAGATGCTGTTCAATGACACGTATCTGTTCACAGCGATCACGGCGGTCATGTGGACGGTGTGCATCGAGGTTGCGTTCTATCTGGTCTTTCCGCTGCTTTCAAAGGCGTTTCGCGCAAAGCCGCTGCTGACCTACGCAACGATGGCGCTTGTCGGCTGCTGCTTTACCTACGGGATCGCACCGGCGCTCGGCGAGCCGCGCGTCATAGTGAATCGCTTTCTGACGTTTCTGCCGGTGTTCGCCAACGGCATGATGGCGGCGCATCTGTATGTCTGGTACGCCGAACGCGTGAAGCGCAAGGTGATCCCGTCGATCATCGGCACGCTCGCGGCGGCCGCGGCGCTGTATGCGATCGTTCGGCTGTTCCATATGTGCGTGTCAACCGGCGGAGCAGCGGATCAGCAGGTATGGCAGATGCAGTTCCGGATCTTGCTTTCGCTGGCGTTCACGGCGTTCCTGCTGGGGGCGGCGATCTCCGCAAAGCCGATCCGAAAGCTGCTGGACAACCGCGTTCTTGCGGCGATCGCGGCGGTCTCGTACAATCTGTATCTGTGGCATCAGTGGATCATAGTGCAGATATGCAAATCGTTCGGCGCAAACAGCGGGAAGGATATCTCCGCGCGCGGCGCAGGGTTCCAGTGGACGGTGACGCTGATGGGCCTTGCCGCAGCGTTCGGCGTCGCAATTCTGATTACGTACGGACTCGAGCGTCCGTTGTCAAAACAAATCCTGAAAATAAGGAAGGAGATTTGAGATGCACTATACGGCAAAGGTCAACAATGTATGCTCCACGAAGGTCGACTTTGATCTGGTGGACGGGAAGGTGTACAATGTCGCCTTCACGGGCGGCTGCAACGGCAACCTGAAGGCAATCGGCAAGCTCGTCGAGGGCATGGAGCGCGAAAAGCTTGTCAGCATTCTGAAGGGCAACACCTGCGGTCCGAGCAGCACCTCCTGCGCGGATCAGCTTGCGCGTGCCGTGGAACAGGCAGAGGAGGCATAACGATGCGGTTCGGATATGATATCGGCGGCACGAACATTGCCGCAGGCCTTTTGAATGCGGAGAACAAGCTGATTGCGAAGGAATCCAGACCGTTCCCGCGCGGGCAGGGCACGAACGCCGTGATCGACGTTTGCGCTGCGCTGTATTGTTCCATTCTCGAAAAGGCGGGCGTTTCAAAGGAACAGATCTCCGGCGTCGGCGTTGCCGTTCCCGGCAGCGTCAATGCGGATAAGGGGATCGTCATCGACGCGCACAACCTCGGCTTCCACGATACGCCGCTCATGGATCTGCTCGGCGCGGCGCTCAGCAAGCCCGTTGCGCTGATCAACGACGCGGATGCGGCAACGCTTGCGGAACACCGGATCGGCGCGCTGAACGGTACGGAAACATCCGTGTTGATCACGATCGGCACCGGCATCGGCGGCGGCCTGATCTTCAACGGCGAGCTGTATCGCGGTGGACGCAAAAACGGAACCGAGCCCGGCCATATGGTCCTCAGAAACGGCGGAAAGACCTGCACCTGCGGCGTTGCAGGCTGCGCCGAAACCTACTGCTCGGCAACGCGTCTGACCGTCGACGGAGCCAAAATCGGCCACAAGAGCGCAAAGGAAACGATCGATGCGGCGAGGAACGGCGAACCGGAGGCAGCGCAGCTGTTTGGCATGTATGTGGACGATCTCGGCAGCTATCTGGCGTCGATCGTCAACCTGCTCGATCCGGAACGGATCGCGATCGGCGGCGGCGTCTGCGGCGCGGGAAGCTTCCTGCTCGACCCGCTCCGTGCCGATGTGGAGCGCAAGTGCTTCTTCAAAACCTGCCCGGAGATCGTCGTGGCTTCCGCGGGCAACGACGCCGGAATCATCGGCGCGTGCCTGATCGCCGAATAACATCGTATTGTAAAAGCGGCCTGTCAGGCCGCTTTTTGTGTGCATACAATTCAAATTGTATAGCCGCCGTCGCAGCATAGGACCTGTCCGGTCACAAAGCGCGCCGTGGCAAGACAGAACACGGCGTCCGCGACGTCCTCCGGCGTGCCGAGCCGCAAAAGCGGCGTTTCCTGTCGGAATGCATCCAGATCGGCGTCGGACAGATGCGCGTTCATCGCGGTCGGAATGAGCCCCGGCGCGACTGCGTTCACCGTGACGCCGGACGGCGCAAGTTCCTTTGCAAGCGCTTTGGTAAAGCCGATGACCGCAGCCTTGGATGCGGAATAGATCACTTCGCACGAGCCGCCCGTTACGCCCCACATCGAGGACAGATTGACGACGGAGCCCTGCTGCGCGCGAAGATCGTCCGTCAACAGACGCGTCAGCCGCATTGCGCTTTTGACGTTTGTATCAAAGACGGTCGTATATTCCGCGTCCGTCGTTTCGGAAAACAGCTTTTGCGGCAGCGCGACGCCTGCGCAGTTCACAAGAACGGCAATCGTTCCGAGGCGCGTATGGACTTCGCGGATCAGAGCGGTTACAGAGTCCGGATCGTTCAGATCGCATTGCACGGCAAGATAATCGGCGTCAACCGGCAGGGACGAAATCAGCGCGTCGATCGCGTTCCGGTTGGAACGGTACTGCAGCACAACGGCATAGCCCGCATCGGCAAAGCGCTTTGCGATCGCAGACCCGATGCCGCCGGACGCGCCGGTGATCAAAGCGATTCGTTTCATGATTCCTCCGTAAAGCGCAGGGAGCGCATCATTTCATCAAAGGCTTCCACATAGTGGTCCGTATCACGGTTCAGCAGCGTGAAGAAGAATATCTGATCGGCGCTGACTGCGTAAACGATCAGATCATGCACGCCCTGATCGATCGAAACCTTGCATGCGATCCGTCGTGCATCGCAGCCGTCAACCTTGCACGACTCGACGCGCTCAACCGTCAGGCTGTCGTATCCGGTCATAGTCTGCAGCGCTTCCGCATACTCCTCTTCCGTGAACCGGTCAAAATACCAGTTCAGTTCCGTCGAAGAAAAGGTGATCGAGCTGGACAGCAATGCGTTGCCGTACGGCGCAAAGCAAACGATCGGCGCGTCGCTGACCGGCTCGAACGATTCGGGAAGTTCGGCGGTAAAGTATGCGTTATGGTAGGCATTCTCCGGGACGCCAGAGCAGCCGAACAGCAGCAGACAGAGGAGGAAGGGAAGAAGCCGCTTCATTCGACGTCCTCCGATACGCCTTCGATCACGCCGATCAGCATGGTGTGCGGATCGCCGTCGGCATAGTAGCGGCTGCGCAGCGTTTCATCGGATAAAAGCTGTTCGTCAAGATCGATGCGGTAGACGATCCGGCATTCAATGTGATAGCGACATCCTTTGAACCCGTCCTGCGCGCCGAAGCGGGCAGGGAAGAGCGACGCGTGCAGCGCTTCCATCTTGTTCACGTCACGGCCGGACTTTGTTCCGCAAAACGCGAGTTCCTTTTTAAGGGCGCCCGCTGCCGGCACGCTGACGGTAAATGTATCGGCATTGTCAAGAAGCGCGTGTGTATACCGGCTTTGGCGTACATACACGGAAAAGGTCGGCTTTCCCCAGAGCACGCCGAACTGACCCCAGCCGATCGTCATGGGATTTCCCTTTACCATCAAAAAAGCGCCCTTCGTAAGCTGTTCGGCAGTTTCCTTCATCCAATCCATATGTTTCACCTCCGATATGATTCTCTATTATAACGGAAGTCTCGGAAAAAATCCAGTAAAAAAGAAGCCCTGGGGCTTCTTCGTTTTGCGTTATGCATCGTCCTGCATGAACGATGCCTTCCTGACGTTGCGCTGGAACAGCATCACGATTCCCCAGATCCCGCCGAGACCGACAAGGATGTAGAGAATGGTTGTTATAACAGATCCGACGCCGAAAATCCAGGTCACCAGATTGAAGTTGAACAATCCGACGAGCAGCCAGTTCAAAGCGCCGACGATCATCAGGATCAAGGCAACGATATTCATGAAATCACTCCTTTCGCGACATTAGTATGTACGCGGAAGGAAGGATTCATGCTCCTTTTTTTCGGGGAAAATTTCGATTTCAAATCGATCGAACAGTACCGGCTCCATAAAGTCCCGCGGCTTGAATGCGGTATGCGAGAACTGATCCAGTTCGCGCACATGCTTCTCAAGAACGACGGGACGGGAGAGATCGAGCGCCTGACACAGCTCGTGCAGCACCGGCATCCAGCCCTGTATATCAGAAGGTCGTGCGAGAGAAAACTCCCGCACGACTTCCGATTGTATTCTTTGATTCTGAATTGTTTTTGCCCAGATGCGCATGGTAAGCAGATTACTTGACGATCTTGGCAAACCAGCCGATGAACTCCGCACAGCCGGTATCGCTGTACGTTCCGGTGAAGTTGCAGTAGATATTGTACTTGCCGCCGACGTTCTCACCGGGCGTCCACTTGGTGCTGAAGTTGCGGACATAGACCGTTTCGCCGGACTTAGCGAGCGTCATCTTCACAACCTGCTCACCGTCGATTTCAATCGCCTCGCCAACAGTTGCCGTAATACGAATGCCGTATGCATTCGAAGCGTACTGGGTCTGATTGGCAAGCAGCTCGTCGATCTTGATGTTCTTCGGGATCTCGATGTACGTCTTGGTCTTGTTGTAGTACTTCAGGAACGCGTCCTTGTCGGCAAAGCCCTTCACAACGGTGAACTTGGTGCTGCCGCTCTCTGCGCCTTCCTTGGCCGCGTCAAGCGTGATCACGGACATTCCGAAGAATGCGGAATCCATTGTGATCTGGAACGAGAAGTTGCCGTCGTTGTCGACGTTCACGCTGCCGCAAAGGACATTCGTGGAGTTGTCGCTCGTTGCGGTAAGCGTTGCGCCGGGCAGCGTGGTGCCGGTCACGGTGAGCTTGCCGCTCTTGTCCGCGTGCAGCGACGCGCCTTCGTTCTTGACTTCAAGCTTCATCGCTTCCGGAACGAACTTGTACGCATGGATCTCGATCTCCTTCGTATCGGAGACGCAGTCGTTCTTCGTTGCCGTGATCGTTATGGTTTCAACATCGTCCTCGGACGCGCCCTCGGGGAAGCTGAAGTCCTGCATGATCTTTCCGCCCTGGTATACGACGGTGCCTACGCCGTTGACGGTTACCTGCGCGGAGGGATCGTCGATCGTGGCTTCGATCGTGACGGTATTGGATTCGGGCGCCATGATGACGCCTTCTTCATTCGCAACCGGCGCAGTGACCGTGATGTTCAGCTTCGGGAACGTACGCGTGAAGGAAGGACAGTTGACCTGGTAGGAAGAACCGTCGGCGCCGGTGATCTTAATGACCGGCTCAAACGTAACCTCCGCTTCCTCAAGCGGCTCGTTGCGATAGAATACCTCGACAGGGATCTTGACCTTGCGCTGCATGTCGCGTTCTTCTTCGTTGACAAACTTATAATCGTCCTGATGCGGGAATTCGATCTCAAGCGTCGATTTTGCGGGAACGACGACCGTAATCGCAATCATATCGTTGTTATTCTCGTCGCGGTACTCAAGAAGCTGCGCGTTCTTGGCGTCAAGATCGGGCTGTGCCGGCGCGGGCGTCTCTGCGGTGCCGGGATCGGACGCTTCGACGGCGCCCGGGTCGGTAACGGTCGGGTTGTCGACTTCGCTTGCGCCTTGCTGCGGGGTGCTCTTCTTGCTGCAGCCCAGCTGATCCTTCAGGAAGATGCCGGCGATCACAACAATGATGCCGACGATGACAACGATGATGGCGATCAGCAGCACGGTGAACATCGTGTTGTTTTTCTTTTTCTGCTGCTTGCGCTTGGGAGGCGTTGGCTCATACTCGAAGGAGTCGTCTTCGTTTTCCAGCGCTTCTTCATCATTATAAATGCCTTCTTCCTCTGCAGGCTCTTCGACCGGCTCTTCGGAAGGCTCGTCATCATTCTCTTCTTCTTCGGGCTCCTCGGCGGCAGGCTTCCGGCGCGAATTGCCGCGCGAGAAAAGGAATACCTCCGTATTCTCTTCCGGCTCTTCCTGCACGGGCTCTTCCACGGGCGCTTCCGGCTCTTCAACGGGTTCTTCCGCCTTTTCCGGCTTCGGCTCCTGGCTGCGTTCCGGAGCTTCCGGCATGACCCAGGACGGACGGCTGAACCGCTTGGTCGGCTGCTGCTCTTCCACGGGCGCTTCGGCCTTTTCAGGCGCAGGCTCACCCTTCAGATTTGCGGCGCAGACCTTGCAGTACGTTGCATGATCGGGATTATATGCTCCGCATTCCTTACAAATCATATATATACCTCCTATTACAGTTCTGGTTTATACATGGTTATTATACCATAAAATTTCACAGAGAAGTGACTAATATGTAAACAATTTGCATATTATCCGTAATTTATCCCCTCTTTTTGCCGTTTATGCGCTATTCTGTGTTTCACGGTTGAAAGATTTTGAATATTATGGTATTATCAATGCTGTATAAAGGTGAAGACAAATGATCTATTTCGATAACAGTGCAACAACCAGGACGATGACGGAAGCGGCGCAGCGCGCAGCGGCCGCCATGACGCAGGAATATTTCAATCCTGCCGCTGCTTACGGCGCGGCATATGCGGTGGAGAAGGAGGTCGAAAAGGCGCGGACCTTTGCGGCTTCGCTTCTGGGCGTCTCTCCGTCCGAGATCATCTATACCTCCGGCGGAACGGAGTCGAACAATATGGCGTTATTCGGCTCGCTCCGTCCGATCCGCGGGAAAAAGCGCATCGTGATCACGGCGGTCGAGCATCCGTCCGTATTTGAAACGGCGGGCGAAGCGGCAAAGCTGTTCGACGCAGAGCTCGTATATGCGCCTTTGTGCGCGGACGGCACGGTCGACGTGAGCCGCCTTGACGAGGTGCTGACGCCGGATACGGCGTTTGTCAGCGTCATGCATGTCAACAATGAGCTCGGCGGCGTAAACGATCTTTTCGGAATTGCCGAAAAGGTGCATGCGCTTTCGCCGAACGCGATCCTGCATGCGGACGGCGTGCAGGCGTTCATGAAAACGGAACGGAGAAAGCTGCCGGTGGATATGTATTCCGTCTCCGCGCACAAGCTGCATGCGCCGAAGGGCGTCGGCTTTCTGTATGTCCGGAACGGGATCCGCTTTTTCGGCGGACAGATCGGCGGGGGACAGGAAAGAAATCTGCGCAGCGGTACGACGAACGTACCGGGGATCCTCGGCTTCGACACGGCACTGCGCATGTATCAGTCGAACGAGGCGATGTGGCATGCGCAGATGCGGCGCGTCAAGGCAAGGCTGCACCGCAACCTGATCTCGCTTCCGGACGTTGTACTGAACGGCCCGTCCGTTGAAGCGGGTGCGCCGCATATCCTGAACCTTTCTTTTCTCGGCGTACGGGGAGAGGTGCTGCTGCATGCGCTTGAGCGGTACGGCGTGATCGTATCGACCGGTTCCGCGTGCGCGGCGAAAAAGCAGGGCAAGAACCGGATCCTGAATGCGATCGGCGTCACCGGCGCACGGCAGGACGGTGCGATCCGGTTCAGCTTTTGCCCGTTCAATACGGAGGAGGAAGCGGATGCGGCATCCGAAATCATCGACGAGCAGCTTCGCTTTTTGCGCAGATATAAAAGGAGATAAGTATGGAAACAGTTTTGCTGGTACGATATGCCGAAATCCATCTGAAGGGACTGAACCGCCCGTTCTTTGAACGGCTGCTGGTCGACCGGATCAAGCAGGCGCTCAACCCCACAAAAGCGAACGTGGAACGGGAGCAGGGACGCATCTTTGTTTACGGCGTGCCGGAAGACAGGATCGACGATTGCGTCGGTCGGCTCTGCCGCGTGTTCGGGATTCATTCCGTCAGCGTCGCGCGCTGTGTGGAGAAGGACTGGAATGCGATACAGGAAGCTGCAATCGAGGAGACACGCCCCTATGCCGAAAAGGCCGAGGGGCTCACATTCAAGTGCTTTGCGCGACGTTCGGACAAGCGGTTTCCGATGACGTCGGAGCAGATCTGCCGCGAGCTTGGCCACGCTCTTTTGGAGACGTTCCCGAACCTTACGGTCGACGTGCATCATCCCGAACTGCCGGTCACCGTTGAGATCCGGCAGGCCAGCGCTTTCGTGTACACGGGCGAAACGCTGGGCGCGGGCGGCATGCCGGTCGGTTCAAACGGAAAGGCAATGCTGCTGATTTCGGGCGGCATCGACAGCCCCGTCGCCGGCTACATGATCGCAAAACGCGGAGTCATGCTTGACGCGATCCATTTTTACAGTTATCCTTATACAAGCGAACGCGCAAGGGATAAGGTGATCGAATTGACGAAGCTGGTCGCAAGGTATGCGGGCAGGATCAATCTGTATCTTGTGCCGTTCACCGATATCCAGCTGACGATCTATGAAAAATGCCCTTCGACCGAAACGACGGTGCTGATGCGGCGGCTGATGATGAAGATCGCGGAACGGATCGCAAAGGACACCGGATCGCTCGCGCTGATCACCGGCGAGTCGATCGGCCAGGTCGCAAGCCAGACGATCGAATCCCTGTGCGTGACCGACGACGCCGTTTCGATGCCGGTGTTCCGGCCGCTGATCGGTTTCGATAAGGAAGAGATCGTGGAGAAGGCGGAGAAGATCGGCACGTTCGAAACGTCGATCCTGCCGTATGAGGATTGCTGCACGGTATTCGTGCCGAAGCATCCGGTCACGAAACCGAAGGTGGACAAGCTCCGTGAAAGCGAAGCGCTCGTTGATTTTGAGCCGCTGATCGCAAAGGCGATCGCCGAAACGGAACGAATGGACATTCATTGAAGACATATTATTCAGGAAAGGAGAAAACATATGAAACTGATTCTGGCGATTATCGGGCTTGCAGTTGTGCTCGTCGTTCTTGTGGCAGCCGTGCTGTACTTCCTCAGTGTCAAGGAAATCATCAAGGGACCGCTTGCGGACTGGATCATGAACGTCATGCACAAGATCTTCGGGATCAAGGACGATACGAAGGACCTGATCGATCAGATGAGCTTCGTTCTTCCTGCAGGTGAACTGCTGCGGTAACACGCGCCGGCTTCATGCGCTTTTGCGTGATGCAGGATTGTGATTTTTGCACTTGACAAAACGGGAACCGGATGCTACTATATCATTCGGTTCCGAAATCTCTGGGTGTAGCGCAGTTTGGTAGCGTGCTTGAATGGGGTTCAAGAGGCCGAGAGTTCAAATCTCTCCACCCAGACCAAGTCGCCGCGAACGATGAAACGTTCGCGGCGATATTTTCTTTTGTGCTTTTTTTCACGATAGGGTAGATTCGGCGAATCAAATGTGATACAATCATAAAAGAAACATTCAGGAGGGCATTTATGGAACGTACTGTAGCATGGAACACCTACAACAAGACCGATCTTCGCAAGCTGGAAGCCGTTGCAAAAGAGTATCGCGCTTTTTTGGACGCGGGCAAAACCGAACGTGAATGCGTCGTCGGCGCGATCGAACGTGCAAAAGCGGCGGGCTATCGCGATCTGAAGGACGTCATCAAGGAAAACGGCAAGCTGAAAGCGGGCGACCGCGTCTATGCGGACTGCATGGGCAAGGCGATCATGCTGTTCATCGTCGGCAAGCAGCCGATGGAAAAGGGCTTCAACATCATCGGCGCACACATCGACTCGCCGCGCATGGACCTCAAGCAGAATCCGCTGTATGAGGATTCCGGTCTGGCGTATCTCGATACGCACTACTACGGCGGCATCAAAAAGTATCAGTGGGTGACGATCCCGCTTGCGCTGCACGGCGTCGTTGCAAAGAAGGACGGCACGCTCGTCAGCGTCGTGATCGGCGAGGATGAGAATGATCCGGTCGTCGGCATTTCGGACCTGCTGATCCACCTGTCCGCCGATCAGCTCCAGAAGAAGGCAGCGGTCGCCATTGAGGGCGAGGATCTGAACGTCATCATCGGCGGCATGCCGCTGAAGGATGAGGAGAAGGAACCGGTCAAGGCGAACATGCTGAAGCTGCTCAAAGAAAAATACGGCATCGAAGAAGAGGATTTCCTCTCCGCAGAGATCGAGGTCGTTCCGGCAGGCAAGAGCCGTGAGCTCGGTCTGGATCGCAGCATGATCATCGGCTACGGCCATGACGACCGCGTTTGCGCATTCGCACAGATCAAGGCGATGCTCGACGTGAAAACCACGCCGGAGGCCACCTGCTGCTGCATCCTTGCAGACAAGGAAGAGATCGGATCCGTCGGCGCGACCGGCATGCATGCACGGTATTTCGAGAACACCGTTGCGGAGATCATGAATCTGACCGGCGAATACACCGAGCTGAAGCTGCGCCGCGCGCTGACCAACGCGCACATGCTTTCCTGCGACGTCAGCGCGGGCTTTGATCCGAACTTCGCGGGCGTGTTTGAAAAGAAAAACAGCGCGTTCCTCGGCAAGGGCGTCTGCTTCAATAAGTATACCGGCGCGCGCGGCAAGAGCGGCTCGAACGACGCCAACGCCGAATATATGGCGAAGCTGCGCAAGTGGATGGACGACGCCAAGGTCCGCTATCAGACGGCTGAGCTCGGCAAGGTTGACGCGGGCGGCGGCGGCACGATCGCCTATATCTGCGCGGAATACGGCATGGAGGTCATCGACAGCGGCGTTGCCGTGCTGTCCATGCACGCGCCGTGGGAGATCATCTCCAAGGCGGATCTGTACGAAGCGTTCAAGGCGTACCGTGCATTTCTTGTCAAAGCGGAATGACACAGTTTGTTCACAGGCGGAGGGGTGAAAACCTCCGCTTTTTTCATGGACAAAACGCGAAAAATGATGTATACTGTGATAAAAGGAGTATACTATGCACAGGAAATTCTGTTTTATCATAGCATTGCTGATCGCGCTGTGCGCTGCTGCCGGATGTCGCGGCGATCAAACCGCAGCGGTGGAAACGCCCGTCCCGGACACGCCTGCTCCGCCTGCCATTTCCGAAGGCACCGTCGAGATCGATGCGCTTCCGACCGGCGAAGAAGAGATCTCTGTTCAGAAAACCGAACCGCCGAAGCCGACGGAGGAACCGACTGAAGAGCCGACGCCCGAACCGACCGCAACGCCGGAGCCGACCGCAACGCCGGAACCGAATCCGCTTGCGGGCGTCTGGACGATCGAAGATCTGCCGTTCTCTCTGGAGCTGCGCAATGACGGCACATATACCGTTTCCGCCATGGAGGACGACCGCAGCGGAACCTTTACGTCGGATCAAAGCGGCGTGACGCTTCAGGTGTCCGATGACAAATCCGTCAGATTGACCTATTATGCCAAAACGGACGTCATGAAGATCAACAGCTTCAAGCTGATCCGCGACGATCTCGTTCTGTTTACGACGCTCGATACCGTTGAAAAGTCGTTCCTTGCGGAAAACGACGATCTGACCGTTACGGTGCGCGGCGCCGTTGTCGAAGCTGTGCTGAAAAACGGCGGGCAGATGCAGCAGTATTGCTTTACGCTGCAGGGACTCCGTCCTGCAGAAAAATCGCGCGACTGGTTCGACGTGACTGAAAACGGCGAACCTTCCGATAAGCTGCGCGTATTCAAATACGACGGGCAGTATACGCTGTGGACGCGCGATGCGGAGGGCAACGAATACCAGCCGATCGACGTTACCGTCGTTTCCGGGTTCCGCTATCCGATCCGTGCGGAGGGGCTGGATTATGTGCGGACGTCCGTGAAATCGCTCCTGAAAGAAGAACATGTGTCCATAGACGATATGAACCGGCGGATCAGCCGGGATATCGTCGCGGCCGGACTGTATACGCGCGCAGGCGTCGTGACCTCCGGTATTTCGCTCATCTCGCATATGGCGGAATTCGGCTACTCCGTCGTTTATCAGGGCCACGGCTCCTATCAGGCGGCGAGAGACTGGGGCGTCAATCCCAATTGGGGCGCAAAGCTGGACAATCCCACATCGGATGCAAACGGAACATACTATTATACCGGCATGCAGTGTGTTGCCAGTATCGTATGGGCGTATAAGCAGGCGGGCATGAACCTCAGCTCGGAGGTAAATTCCAAGATCGGCACATTGGGTGAACGCGAACGCGCCAAGGACAACAGGATCGACTATGACCGCGCGGAATCCGGCGATATCGTCAAGACCAGCACGGGGCATTATCTGATGATCGTGGACAGACTCGATCAGAACAGGGACGGCGCTGACGACGCCTATCTCACATATGAAATGTGGGCGCCGCATCTGACGCTGCTGGTCCAGACGTTCCGCGCAATGCGCGGAAGAGAATTCTTCTCCATGGACGCTTTCTTTGACAATACGGGAAGAAACATGAACAAGGCATGGTACTGGAAAAACACGTTCCGCATACCGTTCGAGGAGCTTCCGCTGTATCTGCAGGAGGCGCAGGAAACGGAAAAGACCGGACAGGATTTTGAAGAGCTGCTTTCGGAGCTCGGATTTGAGAGGTAACGGATGCTTGAGCGAATCGGGAAACGGATAGGGCTGTTCTGCATGATCGCCGCGATGCTGCTTGTTTTGCTGCCGCGGCTTTCCGGCGCCGATCAGGAATATGCGGAGAATCTGTCAGAAAAGTGCAGGTATTCCGGCGATTTTTCCATTCACAGCGAACGCCTCAAGGATGACGATTTCGATACGGCACAGCGTGTCAACAAGGGAAAAACCGTGTCGATCGAGTGGAACGATTCCGTTCCCGTCGCGTCCGTTTATCTGTCGTTTTACAGCGCTCCGGTCGCATATACCGTGCTGCAGTACGATAAAAACGGCACAAAGCTTTCGGAGGAGCCGGGCATACTTCTCTATAACGTTCTGATCGAAACGACGCCGGAGACAAGAAAGGTGTCTTTCCGCGCGGACGCAAACGACTGTTCGCTGACCGCGCTGTATGCGTACGGAGCGGGCGAGGTCAAGGACTATCATCCGTTCCTTCCGACTGCGGAAAAAGCCGACTATCTGACGTTTGCCATGCATCCGGACGACGACGTCCTGTTTTTGGGCGCGGTTTATCCGCTGTACGACGCCGAGCGCGGACTCACCGGCGTATCCCTCATCATGAGCACGAAGCTGCCGGAAAAGTTTCAGCGTCAGCGGAGGCAGGAGGATCTGAACAGCTCATGGGCGCTGGGCTTGAAGGTACAGCCGGTGTTCGGCGGTTTCCCGGATATTCCACCGAGCTATTACGATCAGTTCCAGCACACCTTCACCAAGGACGATGTCACTCGTTATGCGGTGACACAGATCCGCAAGTACCGGCCCGAAGTCGTCGTTACGCAGGATCTGAACGGCGAATACGGCCATTGGCAGCACAAGGTGCTTGCGGAGGGCGTGCAGGCCGCCGTTCCTCTTGCCGCGGACGCAAGCTATCAGCCGAAGGGCTATCCGGCATCGGAGCCCTGGCAGGTCAAGAAGCTGTATATCCATTTGTTCCAGGAAAACAAGCTGACGCTCGACGTCAACAGACCGATCGAAGCCCTGAACGGCAAGACGGCGTTTGAAGCGGCGGTCGATGCATTTGAGTTCCATGAATCCCAGACCCAAAAGAACAACCATCACGTTTCGACCACGGAATACAGCATTGCAGAATTCGGTCTGGCCTACACGACGGTCGGCGAGGACACGCCCGGCGTGAACGATCTGTTCGAGCATGTCGACCCGGATACGCTGTCCGTGACACCGGCGCCGACTGCGACGCCGACGCCCGAACCGACGCCCGAGCCGACGCAGGAACCCACGCCGGAACCGACGGAAGCGCCGACGCTGCCGCCGACCGCGGAGCCACAGGCGCCGTCTACGCCCGTGCCGATCGATTCGCACACGGAACCGGAACCGACGGCTTTGAATACACCGGAACCTGTCCAGACGCCTGCGCCCGGACCGGAGCCTGACGACAACGGCGGCATGCCGACGAAAACGCTGCTGCTGATCGGCGGCGGACTGGTCGTGCTGCTGGGCATACTGCTGGCGGCATTGCTGATTCTGCGGAAAAGGAGATAAACGCATGAAACGCTTGTTCATCCTTTGCCTGATGCTGAGCCTTGCATTCGCGATCGCCTGCGCAAACGAACCCGTAACGGAAGAGCAGCCTGCCGCAACCGAAGCGACGTCGCTCGTGACCGCAGCGCCGCCGGAGACGGATCCGCCGGTGGAGGTTGACATCGTTACGGTTCCGAAGACCGAGTGGATCGTGACTGCGGAGGAGGGAATGCCGGACGTTGACACGCTCTCCGGCATGAAATCATTGAAGCTTCTCGATCTGACCGCGCTTCCGGAGACGTCGTATGCCGATATTCAGGCGATCTCTCTTGCGCTTCCGGACTGCAGGATCGTTTGGAACCAGCGGCTGTCGGACGGCGTTTTCCGCAGCGACGCCGCAGAATTGACGCTCCCGAACGCGACCGCGGAGGACGTTCAAATGCTGGATGCGTTCGGTATGCTGCGCAGCGTCGATGCATCCGGCAGCGACGCATACGAAGCGCTGTATGCGTTCCGGGAATCGCATCCGAGTATTGCGGTGCATTACACGCTGCCGCTCGGCGACGGGACCGTTTCCGAAAGCGATACGTATATAGCGGTTCCTGCTGGAACGAACGTCAACGATCTTTTGTCGACGCTTCGGTTTTTCCCGAACGTCAGCGAGGCCGATCTTCGCGAAAGCGGATGGGAGGAATCCGACGTTCAGGCTTTTGTGCAGGCGTTTCCGGACATCGTCACGCATCGGATGATCCGGATCGGAACGCAGACCTTTGATTCCGACGCCGCGCTTTTAGACCTTCGCTCGGAATCCGCACTGACGGTGAATGAGCTTCTGACGGCGCTGTCGGGATTTGCTTCCGTAAAGACCGTTGCGCTTCCCGGCGCCATGCAGGAGAACGACGTCCGCGCGGTGCAGGAAGCATTCCCGTCCCTGCGCGTCGTCGGACCGGTAACCGCGTTCGGAAAAACCTTCGAGGGCGGTGCGGAGGAGATCGATCTTTCCAAAATCAAAATGTCCGGTACGGACGAGGTTGAGGAATTGCTTTCCAGACTGCCGTTTCTGAAGAAAGCGGTCATGTGCGACTGCGGGCTCGGCAATGAGCAGATGGAAACGCTCATGGAAGCACATCCGGACGTCAAGTTTGTATGGACGATCGAGATCGGCAAGCGAAAGATTCGCACCGACGCGATCGGCTTTTCGACCAAGAATCCGTCGAAGTATACAAACCCGAACTCCTCGGATGCGTACAACCAGTCCGTCAAGAAAGCGATCCGTCTCAAAGAGGGCGACATCGAAGCGCTGAAATACTGTACGGATCTCGAAGCGCTCGACCTCGGGCACAACTATCTGACGAACGACGATCTTCAGGTAATCGCGGGATTGACCAAGCTGAAGATCCTGATCCTTGCGGACAACAAGATCACGGATATTTCCGCGCTGACGACGCTGAAGGACCTTGAATACATCGAGCTGTTCATGAACAAGATCCCGGATCTGTCGCCGCTTACGGAAATGCCGTCGCTGATCGATGTGAACGTCTGCAATACCGGCGTATCGGATCTCACGCCGCTCATGGAGCTGAAAAGCGCGAAACGGCTGTGGTATGCCATGAATCCGTTTTCCAGAGAGCAGGCGGCTGCGGTCAAGGCCGCTCTTCCGGACTGTCTCTGCAATTATACGACGCGTGACGAGACGGGGGAAGGCTGGCGGACTGATCCGCGGTATCAGTGGATGCGTTCCTACTTCTCATAAAAACGACCGTACTTGCAAGCTGCAGACGGTTGCGGTATAATACATAAAAAACAGGAGGTGCGGATTTGATCCAGATTATTTTCGGGGAAAAGGGGTCCGGCAAAACAAAGCGGATCCTTGAGCTCGCCAATCAGGCTGCGAAGAACGCAAAAGGAAGCGTTGTATTCATTGACGAAGACGATCGATACATGTATGACCTGAATCTGTCCGTCCGTTTCATCAATGCGACGGAGTATTCTCTTTCCGGACCCAAAATGTTTTACGGGTTCCTGTGCGGCATTGCAGCTTCCGATCATGACCTTGAGTATGTGCTGATCGACAGCTTCATGCATCTTGTCCATCATGACCTGCAGTCGCTCAAGGACATGTTCGATCAGATGCGCGCGTTTTCCGATGCGCACGGGATCCGGCTTGTCCTGTCGCTGTCGTGTTCGCCGGAACAGCTGCCGGCGTATCTGAAGCAATACGCAGAATAACGGAACGCGACCAAAACGCGTATATCGGGGGCTGTGAAAACGCTTTCGTTTCACAGCTCTCTTCATCAAACGGGAGAAACAGAAATGGACGAAATGGAACAAGACACACCGCGTAAAGCCTTACAGCAAAAACGGAACCGGAGGATGCTTCTTATCTGGGCCGCGTCTCTTGCGATCGCAGTCCTGGCGAGCGTGTTTATCACACGCATGCTGACATGGAACGCCGCGAAGGAGAAAGCGGAGACAGAGGAAGGATACTTGGTCTACTCTGTCAGGGAAGCGCGGGAGATCCTGCGTCAGAATGCGTTTTATTATGAAGAGGATGAACGCGCGCTGACCGATGCGACGCTGAAGGGACTGGCCGCGGGCACCGGCGACCATTATGCGGAGTACTACACGGAAGAAGAATATGCCGAGCTGCAGAAGCAGAACAAACGTACCTTTGTCGGCATCGGAATCCTGACGCAGCTGAACGAAGAGAAGGGCGTCGTGGAGATCATCGACGTATATGACAACACGCCCGCCAAGGAACAGGGACTGCAGGCAGGCGATATCATAACGGAAATCAACGGCGTCACATACAGCGGACAGTCGCTGAGCGAGTTTCTGAACAACGTTCGTGCCGAGGATGGCGCGGAAAACACGTTCGGGATCCGCCGCGGCGAGGAATCGCTCACGTTTGTGATCGTTGCGCGCGAAGTGCATACGCCGTCCGTTTCTTCTCGGATGCTGACCGGAACGATCGGCTATATCCATGTGCAGACGTTCCACGGGACCTGCGTCGACGAAACGAAAGCCGCTTTGGAAGATCTGCGCGCGAAGGGCATGAAATCGCTTGTGCTCGATCTTCGTGACAATCTCGGAGGATCGCTGTACGACGCGGTCGACATTGCGGATATCTTCCTTCCGAGGGGATACGTTGTGACGACGCTGCGCTCCAGGAACGGAGAGGAAACGGAGTATAAAACAGAAGAGAACGGGATCGACATCAAGACGGTCCTTCTTGTCAACGAGATGTCCGCATCCGCAAGCGAACTGGTCGCCGGAGCGATGAAGGATCACGATGCGGCGTATCTGATCGGCACAAAGACGTACGGCAAGGGCATCGTGCAGTCATTCTATCAGATCAGTGAAACGAAGGGCTGGCTGAAGATCACATCCGATGCGTACTACACGCCGAGCGGCGTCTGCGTTCAGGACGAGGGAATTGAGCCGGACCTGTTCATTGAACTGTCGGACGAAGCGAAGCAGTACGCAATCGAGAGCATTCCGGCGGAGCTGGATACGCAGCTGAAGGCCGCGATTGATTATCTGGAGGAATAAGCATGAAACCGAACTGCCTGATACTGGACCCTGCGCTGTACCCGTCCGGTCTTGACAAGATCGAATGGGTCAAGCGCAATATGCAGCTTCTGAACGGAATCGAAAAACAATTTGCCGCAGAGCAGCCGTTCAAAGGCATACGGATCGCGCTTTCGGTGCATCTGGAAGCAAAGACCGCATATCTCTGCAAGGTACTGAAGGCGGGCGGCGCCGAGATGTATGTGACCGGCAGCAACCCGCTGTCGACGCAGGACGACGTCGCTGCGGCGCTCGTGCATGAGGGAATGTCCGTATTTGCCGTGCACGGCGCGTCGGCCGAACAGTACAGGGAGTGCCTTGCAAGCGTACTGGCGTCGGAACCGGATATCATCATTGACGACGGCGGAGATCTTGTTTCGATGCTGCATGCCGAAATGCGGCATCTGATTCCGAAGATCCGCGGCGGCTGTGAGGAAACGACGACCGGCGTGCATCGGCTGCTTGCCATGGAGAAGGACGGTTCGCTGCGATTCCCGATGTTCGACGTCAACGACGCGCAGTGCAAGCACCTGTTTGACAACCGTTACGGTACGGGACAGTCCGTGTTCGACGGCATCGATCGCACGACGAACCTGATCGTGGCGGGGAAGACGGTCGTGGTCGCGGGCTACGGATGGTGCGGCCGCGGCGTGGCGATGCGGGCGAAGGGACTCGGCGCGCGCGTCATCGTCACGGAGATCGATCCCGTCAAGGCGATCGAAGCGGTCATGGACGGCTTTACGGTCATGCCGATGGCAGAAGCCGCCCCGGCAGGCGACGTATTCATCACGGTCACAGGCATGCGCGACGTGATCACGACGGCGCATATGAACAGCATGAAAAACGGCGTACTGCTCTGCAATGCCGGACATTTCGACGTCGAGATCGACGTTGCGGGACTGAAAGCGGAGGCGACGGAAACGCGTCAGATGAAGCCCAATATCCGGGGATACCGCATGCCGAACGGAAACTGGCTGTATCTGCTCGCCGAGGGCAGGCTTGTCAACCTTGCGTCCGGTGACGGGCACCCGGCGGAAATTATGGATATGAGCTTTGCGATTCAGGCGCTCTGCGCAAGGGAGCTTGCCGTGAATCCGCCGAAGGAAGCGCGCGTTTATGCCGTTCCGGAGACGATCGACGCCTATGTTGCGAACGAGAAACTGCGCAGCATCGGCACAAGTATCGACGTTCTGACGGATCTGCAAAAAGAATATGCAAATTCTTGGAAAGTTTAGGTTTACAGATTCGTTTCTTTGTGTTATACTAAATTGATTAAATTGGGTAAATCCGTGTAGACGGATGCAATTTTGAACACACACAAATTCCAACAGGGGGAACACACATGAAATTGTACACGGCGAATGAGATTCGCAACATCGGCGTCTTCGGACACGGCGGCGAGGGCAAAACGACGCTTACGGAAGCCATGCTGTATAACGCAGGGCTGGTCGACCGCTTCCCGAACAATGCACCCACAACGGACTTCGATCCCGAGGAAATCAAGCGTTCCATCTCGATCAATATGGCGCTTGCACCCTTGGAGTGGAAAAACACCAAGATCAATCTGATCGACGCGCCCGGCTTCTTCGATTTCTACGGCGACGTGACCGCTGCAATGGCGCTTTGCGACGCCGCACTGATCGTGATCAGCGCGGTTTCCGGCCCGGCAGTCGGCGCAGAGAAGACCATGGCAATGTGCAAGGAACAGCACAAAGCGCGCATGATGGTCATCAACCAGATGGATCGCGACAACGCCAACTTTGAAAAGGCCATGCAGGCCGTCAATGAAAAGTTCGGCGTCAACGTCGTTCCGATCCAGCTGCCCATCATGCAGGGCAATGTTTTCAAGGGCTACGTCGATATCGTCAACATGACGGCAAAGATGTTCGAGGGCAAGGGCGAGAAGGAAGTCCCGATCCCCGGCAATCTCGAAGCCGAAGCGCAGGAGCTGTATGAAAAGCTCACCGAAGCGGCTGCGGAAGCGGACGAAGATCTCATGATGGAATACCTTGAGACGATGGAGCTTTCCCGCGAGCAGATCCTGATGGGTCTCTCGAAGGGCGTGCTGGACGGCGATATCACGCCCGTCTGCTGCACCTCCGCGCTCAACAACATCGGCGTTACCACGCTGCTCGACAACATTCTGCACTATCTGCCCACGGCTGCGGATGCAAAGCTTCCCAAGGCGTTCAAGAACGGCGAGGAAATCGCGCTGACCCGTGAAGGCAAGCTCGTTTGCCATATCTACAAGACGGTCAACGATCAGTTCGGCAAGTACAGCATCGTCAAGGTCCATCGCGGCACGCTGGACGGCGGCGTCTCCCTCTTCAACGCGAACCAGGAGAAGCCCGAAAAGCCCACTGCGCCCGTTATGCTGCGCGGCAAGAAGTCCATCGCGGTTGATAAGCTGAACGCGGGCGATATCGGCGCGATCCCGAAGCTGCAGCTTTCCAACACGAACGAAACGCTTTGCGATGCAAGCGACGTCGTTACCGTTGAACAGGTCAAGTTCCCCGAGCCGTGCATCGGTCTTGCGGTCACCGCAAAGAAGCAGGGTGAAGAGGATAAGGTCATCGGCGGCCTCAACAAGCTGCTCGAGGAGGATCCGACCATCGCGATCGAAAAGAATGCAGAAACCGGCGACGTCATTCTGAAGGGTCTCGGCGAAATGCATCTGGATGTGACCTGCGCGAAGATCCGCAACAAGAGCAACGTCGAAGCGCAGCTCAACGACCCGCGTATTCCGTACCGTGAGACCATCCGTTCCACGGCGGAAGCGGAAGGCAAGCATAAGAAGCAGTCCGGCGGCAGCGGTCAGTTCGGCGTCGTCCAGATGCGGTTCGAGCCGGCGCCCGAGGGCGTTGACTTCGAGTTTGTCAATGCGATCGTCGGCGGCGTCGTTCCGAAGGAGTACATTCCTGCGGTTGAAAAGGGCCTGCGTGAAGCGATGCTGCACGGCGTTCTTGCCGGTTATCCGATGGTCGGCATCAAGGCGACGCTGTATGACGGCAAGTATCATCCGGTCGATTCCAAGGAAGTTGCGTTCAAGAGCGCGGCAAGACTGTCCTACAAGGCAGCTTGCGTCAAGGCAAGCCCCGCGCTGACGGAGCCGATCTACACCTACTACATCTGGGTTCCGAACGAGAACGTCGGCGATATCATGGGCGACCTCAGCCGTCGCCGCGGCAGAATGCTCGGCATGACGCCGCACAACGGCGGTACCGAGATCGTCGCGGAAGCGCCGCTTTCCGAGATGTTCAAGTATGCGACCGACCTCCGTTCCATGACGCAGGCGCGCGGTTCCTTCCGCTGCGAGTTCACCCGCTATGAGGATGTTCCGGCCGAGCAGGCAAAGAAGATCATCGAGCAGGCGAAGCGCGAGGACGAGGAAGAGGAATAATTCCGAAAGGATACGGGAGCGCTTTTTGGCGCTCCCTGTTTATCAATATGGAGAAACGTTTTACAAGCAGCAAGGATGCGCGGACACAGACCGGCATTACGTTCTGGTTCTATGTCGGCAGCCTTCCGATCATTGCTTTTCTGTTCATTCTGCCGTTTATCCGTGCGGGGCAGTTTGCATTCAGTCCGTACAGCCTGATCTATATCCTGATCTTCGCGTTTCTGCTGTTTTCCGGCTATCGGGCGATGCGGGTCATGCAAGCGGTCAAAAACTCCTACTGCGTGATCGACGGCGAACGCGTATACGGCGTCAGCACGCCCAGTCCGTATCGCAGTGCGATCCCCTTCGATATTCAAAAGAAGGATATCCTCGGAATCGGCAAAACAACCGTATCCACAGGCGGAATGCGGACGCAGGAAGCGCTCGTGCTGAACACGGAGACACAAACCATCGTCCTGTTTGCCATTGACCGAATCAAAGAGCTGAAGGACGAATTGCAGACGAAGTCGGCGGAATAAAGAAAGACATTGCAAGCGGCGGGATCAACCGTCGCTTTTTTCTTGCGGATGGAAATACGCAAAGACAGCCTGCGCAACGGGGAGGGGGACTCCCTTGACTGCAGCCAGCTCGTCGACGGTCGCGTTCTGCAGACGTTCTGCCGTGATGAACGCGTCGAACAGCGCACGCTTCCGCTTCTCCCCGACGCCGGGAACGGCATCTAGCTGTGAATACAGCGCGCTCTTGCTGCGCAGATTCCGATGATACGAGATCGCAAAGCGATGCGCCTCGTCGCGCAGACGCTCTATGAGATGCAGCGGCGCGCTGCTTTTCGGCAGCACGATCGGATCTTCGCGATCCGGAAGATAGATCAGCTCGTCCGATTCTGCAAGCGCACAAATCGGGATATGCGTCAGATTCAGGTCGTGCAGCACTTCGATCCCGACGGCAAGCTGCGTTTTGCCGCCGTCCAAGACGAGCAGGTCCGGCAGCTCGCTCTGCGAGGACAGCCGACGCGTCAGCACTTCGCGCATTGCCAGCAGGTCGTCGCCGCCCGCATCCGTCTGGATCCGGAAATGCCGGTACGCGGTCTTGTCCGGCTTGCCGTCGCGGAACACGACCATGGACGCGACGGTGTTTGTTCCCATCAGATGCGAGTTGTCGAAGCATTCAACGCGGGACGGGATCTCGTCGAGGCAAAGGATGGCGGACAGTTCCGCAAGCGCGCCTTCGCCGCGTTCCCATGCGCGCTTTTGGATTTTCTCATTCTTTTCCAGGAGCGCAATGCAATTCTTTTCGGCCATATCGGTCAGCTGATGCTTCATCCCGCGAACAGGGACCGCAACCGAGACGGCATGCTTCCGCTTGCTCCGCAGCCATTCTTCGATTTCTTCCATGTCTGTGCAAGGCTGCGCCAGCAGAACGTGCGGCGGGATTTCGATGCCGTCGCTGCCGTAATACTGCAGCAGAAAGGCGTGCAGACACTGCGCGAGGTTGTCCTCGCCGTCGCCCTCAAGCGGGAACGCGTGCGTCCCGATCACCTTGCCGTCGCGCACATACAGCGAAAACGCCATGCAGGATCCGTTGCGCGAGCCGATTGCAAAGACGTCCGCCTGCAGATCCTTCACGCTGATTGCCGCCTGCTTTTCACGAAGCGCCAGCGTTGCTTTGAGTTTGTCGCGCAAAAGTGCCGCGCGCTCAAAATCGAGCGCAGCAGACGCTTCTTCCATTTTCTCCTTCAGATACGGAATGAGATCTCCGCTTTTCCCGTTCAAAAGACGGATCGCATCGGTCAGATAGGCATGATACTGCTCGCGCGAGACCGTACCGCTGCACGGCGCACAGCATTTGCCGACGTGATACAGAAGGCAGGGCCGCTCATTGCGCGCGCGCATGGATGCAATGCTTTTTTTGCAATGGCGGAGCGGGAACAGGTCGTATACGAGCCGGAGCTCCTCCTGTACGGAAGGGCCGACGATATACGGACCGAGGTAAAGGGCGCCGTCGAATTTGACACGACGGACGATCTCGATCCGGGGGAAATCCTGCCGCATGTCGATGCGGAAATACGGGAAATGCTTGTCATCCTTCAACAGGATGTTGTATTTCGGCATGTATTGTTTGATGAGATTGCTTTCCAGCGACAGCGCTTCGACCTCGCTGTGAACCTCGATCGTCTCAAAATCCGCAATATGCGAGACCATTGCACGAACCTTCGGCGAATGGTTTTTCGACGCCTGAAAGTATTGCCGGACGCGGTTTTTCAGGATCTTCGCTTTTCCGACATAGATCACCGTACCGGCGTCGTCCAGCATTTTATAGACGCCCGGCTTTTCCGGCAGCAATGCAATTTTATCTTCCAGTACGGTGTTCATGTACGATCCTGCGTAATCGCGCCCGCTTTCAAAAGCATCTCGTAGAGGACGGGGGCGGGGAGGCCGACCACATTAAAATAGTTTCCCTCAACGGAATCAACGAATACGGATCCGAGCCCCTGGACCCCGTAAGATCCGGCCTTATCGAGCGGATCGCCCGTAGATACATACCAGCGGATCTCGGTATCGGTCATCGGACGGAAATGAACCTTCGTCGAAATGCAGCGCACGTCCCGGTAACCGCTTTTCAGCACGACCAGCCCGGTATAGACCGTGTGGGACCGCCCCTGCATGCGTGAAAGCGTGCGGATCGCATCCTCGGGCGACGCCGGTTTTCCGATGATCTCTCCGTCCAGATCGACCACGGTGTCCGCGCCGATCACACAGGCGTCCGGATGCAGGCGCAGCGCAAACTCAGCCTTCTGCAGCGCAAGGTGCATTACGGTATCGGGGATGGAAAGATCGCCCAAAACCCGTTCCGGATCGGTACATACCTCCGTTCCGTAGGTCAGTCCCATCAGGTCCATGACTTCATGGCGGCGCGGCGATTGCGAAGCTAAAATCAGTTCCATGTTCCCTCCCAGATCAGCCCGACGGGACAGTGATCACTGCCGAAGACATCGGAATAAATCAAAGCGTCACGGATCAGACTCCGATCCTGTTTGCGTACGAGAAAATAGTCGATGCGCCATCCCGCATTGCGTTCTCGCGCGCGAAAACGATAGCTCCACCACGAATAGGCGTCCTTCCGGTCGGGGTAGAGCGTGCGGAACGTATCGATAAAGCCTGCGTCAAGCAGTCCGACGAACATCGCGCGTTCTTCATCGGAGAAGCCGGCGTTTCCGCGGTTGGAGGCGGGGTTCTTGAGATCGATCTCGTTGTGCGCGACGTTCAGATCGCCGCAGTAGATAACCGGCCCGCGCGCGGCAAGATCGGACAGATACGTTCGGATCGCGGACTCCCATTCGGTTCGGAACGGAAGCCGGCGAAGCTCCTCCTGCGCGTTCGGGGAATAGGCGGTCACGAACGTAAATGCCGGATAAACGAGCGTGATCGTCCTGCCCTCCGAATCGAAACGAGCGTCACCGATTCCGAGCCGTACCTCTTCCGGACGCATCTTTGTGTAAACAGCCGTTCCGGAGTAGCCCTTTTTCTGTGCGCTGAAATAGTAGGTTTCATACCCGCTTGGCGCATAGTCAAGCTGCTCCGGCTGCATTTTTGTTTCCTGCAGAGCAATGATATCCGGCGATTCCGCTTTCAGAAACTCGTCGAATCCTTTTTGAAGACAGGCGCGCAGCCCGTTCACGTTCCAGCTGATCAGTTTCATACAGCTATTATATAAAACATTTCGGGTGTTGACAAGTACAAAGATAAATGATAGCATATCTGTATCAATTGGAACGGAAGTGATTGGATTTGAGTACGCTGTTGCATGCGCAAAGATACGCAAGACAACTTGGCGGCACGGTCCTGTTCTCGGGCGTTTCAGAGGACAAGATCCGCGCGTGGCTTCTCCGTGCGAATGTCACGGTTGCAGAATACGAAAGCGGGGAATATTTGTTCACAAGAACCGATAAAGACGTCAGACTCGGCATCCTTCTTCGCGGAAGGGCAGAAGTGAACCGCGAAAGCGCAGACGGCATGATGCACATGAGCATGCTGAAACGCAACGATCTGTTCGGCGCCGCATCGCTTTTCAGCGACAATCACGCCTTTGTGACGGACATTCGCTGCATCGAACGATCCAGAGCGCTGATCATCAGCGAGGATGCGCTTCTCGATCTTTTGTCGGCGAACAAAACGGTGCTGAAGAATTATCTGTCCTATCTGAACAGTCGGATTCGGTTCCTGAACCGACGTCTCGACGCATTCTCCAAAAACGCCGTTACTGCACGCGTTATGACGTTTTTATCCGGCGAAGCGGCAGACGGGGTCGTTCGGATCGGCAGCATGACAAAGCTTTCCGAAGCGCTGTGCATCAGCCGCGCGACACTGTACCGCGCGCTGGAGGCGCTTGAAGCCACACATAAAATCCGCAGAAGCGGGAAAGAAATCATCATCCTGGAGGAAATGAAAGAATGAAAAAGATCGTTGTTGTTTGTTTGTCCGTTTTGATGCTCCTGTCTCTGTTTGCCTGCGCCAAAAAGCAGGAGGCCGAACAGACCGCCACACCCGAACCGGCCGTTGAACAAGAGCCGGTTCGCGTTGCCGCGCTTGCCGGTCCGACCGGTATGGGACTCGCATATATGATGCAGGACATGCAGGACCGTTATACGGTCGAACTGTTCACAGCGCCCGATCAGGTCACTGCAAAGATCATCAACGGAGAAGTGGATATCGCCGCCGTTCCGATCAACCTTGCGTCCGTACTGTATAACAAGACCGAGGGCAAGGTGAACGTGATCGCTGTCAATACGCTCGGCGTACTGTATGTGCTTGAAACCGGAAACACGATCAACAGCATTGCGGACCTTGCCGGCAAGACGCTCTATGCAACCGGTCAGGGCAGCACGCCGGAGTATATTCTGCAGTATCTTCTGGATGCTTACGGTCTGACCGATCAGGTTGCGGTTGAGTACATTGCCGATCATTCCGCGCTTGTTTCGATGCTTGCAGACGGAAGCGCGCAGATCGCGCTGCTTCCGGAGCCGCACGTATCCATCGCCTGCGCACAGAATGAGAATGCACGCGTGGCGCTGAAGATCAACGACCTCTGGAGCGAGAAGAACGATACGCAGGTCGTGCAGGGCGTATACATTGTTCGCACTGAGTACCTGAAGGATCACAAGGCGCAGGTCGATACGTTCCTGAAGGATGCAAAGGAATCCGCGAACAAGGTCGCTACGGAAGCGGACGCCGCATCCGTCATCGTCGCGCAGGGCATCATCGGCAAGGAACCGATCGCAAAGCGTGCGATCCCGAACTGCAACATCACGCTGATCACCGGCGCAGAGATGAAGGCGGACGTGCTCGGCATGCTGCAGGTGCTGTTTGACGCGAATCCGAAATCGGTGGGCGGCAAGCTCCCGGCGGACGATTTCTATTATGAGGCGGATCCTTCATAAGCTGTATCGAATCTGCGTTCCGATCGCAGTTTATATTGCAGTATGGCAGCTGTTGTCGATGCTCGTCGGCAACAGCTTGCTGTTGCCTTCGCCGTGGGAAACACTGGTGTCCGTTCGGGATGTGCTGTCAACCGGAAGAGGCTGGCGCGTGATCGGACTGACGCTTTTGCGAATCGTATCCGGCTATCTGCTCGGCTGCACGCTCGGCGTTTTGCTTGCCGTACTGACGTCGCATTCACGCGTTGCCGACTGGCTGCTGAAACCGCTGCGGTCGCTCGTGAAAACGACGCCGATCACTTCTTTTGCGCTGATTCTCCTTGTTTCGGTCGTATCCGGCGTCGTTCCCGTCGTCGTCGCCACGATCGTCGTCGTTCCGATGATCTGGCAAACGACTGAGGAGGCGATCCGGAATCGCAGCGTTCCGCTGGACGAAATGTCGCGGATATTCCTTACGCCCTGGAAAAAACTGCGTTATGTGACGCTTCCGCAGATCCTTCCGCCGTTCTTTGCCACGGCGTCCGTGTCGCTTGGCTTTGCGTGGAAAGCGGTGATCACCGCGGAAATCCTGTCTTTGCCGCGCTTCGGCATCGGACGGGAGATGCAGAGCATCAAGACCTATATGGACACTTCAGAGCTGTTCGCATGGACGCTGCTTGTGATCTGCATGTCCGTGCTCATGGAAAGCGCATTCAAGGCGCTTGTCAGGAAGGCGGGGAAGAGATATGATTAAGATATCCGATCTGTCCGTACGGTTCGGCAGCAAACAAGTGCTGGATCATTTTTCGGCCGAACTGCCGGATCGCGGCGTCGTGCTGCTGTCCGGCGAATCCGGCGTCGGCAAAACGACGCTGCTCCGCGTTTTTTGCGGGCTCACGAAACCGGACGGCGGTTCCGTAACGGGGCTCTCGGATCGCAAAATCTCCGTCGTCTTTCAGGAGCCGCGCCTGATCGATCATCTGACTGCGCTGGAAAACGTCGCGCTGGTTTCCGACCGGGATACGGCGGAAAAGCTGTTGATCGCTTTGAATCTCGGAAACGAACTGCAGCAGCGGGCAGGGAAGCTGTCCGGCGGACAGAAGCAGCGCGTTTCACTTGCGAGAGCGTTAGCGTTTTCCGACGACGTCGTGCTGCTCGACGAGCCGTTTTCCGGGCTCGATGAGCAAAACAAGCAGCGCGCGGCGCAATTGATCGGCACCGCAAAGCTTGCTGTCGTCGTAACACATGATCCTTCCGATGCAGAATTGCTGCATGCCGATAAAATAATTGCGCTTTGACTTGCACTTTTTCCGCATATGTGATATGATACTTTATCAATATTATGCGGAGGTATGCATATGGGCATTGTTGTGCGGGATAAGCGCTTTCCCTCTTCCACCGGAATCTGTGATGTTCGCTATCGCATCTGGACGCCGGATGACCCGCGCGCTTGCGTGCAGATCATTCACGGCATGGCGGAGCATATCGAACGGTATCACGATTTTGCCATGTTTCTTGCCGAAAACGGATTCCTTGTGTTCGGCATGGACCTGCCGGGCCACGGCAAATCCATCGGAAAGGAACAGCCGAAGGGCTATTTCGGAGACCGGGACGGTTGGGACAATCTCATCAAAGACAACAAAACCATGCATGACGCCGTCATGAAGGATCATCCTTCGCTGGCGTGCATTCTCTTCGGTCATTCGATGGGCAGCTTCCTTGCAAGAACGTATGCCGGCCGGATGGGCGTTGATTTTGATGCGTTCGTTTTCTCCGGCACGGCCGGCGCAAACCCTGCACTTCCGCTCGCGAAGATGCTCGCGAAGAGCGCGATCAAAAAGGGCAAGGGTAAAAAGCCGAACGAATCCTTAAACAAGCTCAGCTTCGGCGCATACAACAAAAAGTTCAAGGATGCAAGGACCGAATTCGACTGGCTGTCCCGCGATACGGCTTCTGTCGATAAATACATCGAAGATCCGCTCTGCGGATTCGTTTTCACGTCCTGCGCTTTCTTCGACCTGTTTACGGGCCTGCAGGAGGTCTCCAACCTGAACTGGGCAAAGCGTGTTCCGAACCGTCCGATCTTTTTGATGTCGGGCGCCAACGATCCGGTAGGCGCTATGGAAAAGGGCGTCAAGCAGGTCAACGGATGGCTCGTGAAGAGCGGACACAAGGTCACCATGAAGCTGTATCCGGAAGGACGGCACGAAATGCTCAATGAAACCAACCGCAAAGAGGTATACGGCGATGTGCTGCTTTTCCTTGAAACGGTTTGTACGGCCGGTGAAACAGAATGAGCAGCGTGCTGATCTATCGTGATCCGAATACCGCCGGCGTCTGCGCCGCAACCCTGATCGCATCCCATCTGCTGACGGATTCGGGCTGCGTCATCGGCGTCGACTATCATGAGACGCTTCTCCCCGTATTTGATTCGCTTTCGGCGATGACCGAAAACGGTCTTCTTGACTGGGGAGAGGCAAAGATCTTTCAGCTGTTTGAGTTTTTGCCGGATGAGGCCGGAGAACAGAGGATCGCAAACCTGCTGGGCAAAGCGCTGTTTGCCAAGACCGATATCTCCGAAAAGCAGTACGTGGTTCCGTTTTCCAAGGAGCTTTCCAAGGAGGAGACGGCGAATGCGTTTGAAAACTCGATTCTCGACGCCGGCGGACTTGACGTTGCGCTGATTGCCGTACGTCGGGACGGATCGCTGTTTATGAACCGGTCTTATGACTGCAAGCCGGAGACGCACGATGAAATGATCGACGGGGACGGCTTCATAACGGCAGGGCTGTCCGCGCTGATGCACGCAAAGCATCTGATCGTCGTGGGCACCGGACGAAATGCTGCAGAGGCTGTGAAGTCGATGCTGCACGGAACGCTTTCGGATTCGCCGCTTGCCGCGCTTCGGCTGCATCCTGCCGTGACCTTTGTATTGGATGATGAAGCTGCAGAAATGCTTTGAAATCATAGAATGGATTAACTGACGATTGAGGAGGAAATACTATGTCCGGACATTCCAAGTGGGCAAACATTAAGAACAAGAAAGAAAAGACCGACGCCCAAAAGGGTAAGATCTTTACCAAGATCGGTCGTGAAATCGCGATCGCCGTCAAAGAGGGCGGCGGCGCCGATCCGGCCAACAATTCCAAGCTGCGCGACGTCATTGCAAAGGCGAAGGCGGCGAACATGCCGAACGACAATATTTCGCGTTCCATCAAAAAGGCAAGCGGCGACGGCAGCAACGTGGATTATGAAGAGGTCGTGTATGAAGGATACGGCCCCGGCAATATCGCGGTGATCGTCAACGTTCTGACCGATAACCGCAACCGCATCGCAGCCGAAATGCGGCACATCTTCTCCAAGAGCGGCGGCAACATGGGCGCATCCGGCTCTGTCGCATGGATGTTTGACAAAAAGGGCCTTATCGTGATCGAGCGCACGGCGCTGATGGATGAGGACGAGGTCATGATGCAGGCGCTGGATGCAGGCGCGGAAGATTTTGTCGCACAGGACGACGCGTTTGAAGTCTATACCGCTCCCGCGGACTTTTCCGCCGTGCGTGAAAACCTCGAGGGTCTCGGCTATACCTTCATTTCCGCGGAGATCGGTCAGATCCCGAAGAACACCACGAACATTACCGATCCGGAAACGATCGAAAAGATCGAGCGCTTCCTGGAGCGTATGGACGACAACGACGACGTACAGGAAGTTTTCCACAACGGCGTTTGGGAAGAGAAAGAATAATCTGTTTTACAGGAACGTATAAAGAGTAGCAAAGGAGGTTCAATCATGGCGATTTCTGTCGCAAACGATTTGGGAACCATTACCGTTTCCGAAGATTTGATTGCAACAATAGCGGGCTATGCGGCGGTTGAGAATTACGGGATTGTCGGCATGTGCGCAAGGAGCGCCGGCGATGCAATCGTTGAGCTTTTCGGAAGAGAGAATCTGCAGAAGGGCGTTCTGGTCGAAAAAGTCAGCGACACGCAGGTCGACGTTTCCCTGCATGTTGCGCTTCAGTACGGCGTCTCCCTGCCTGCCGTTTCACAGAACACAAAGCAGAATGTGCGTTATCGGATTGAAGATCTGACCGGGGTTTCGGTTCGCTGCGTGAATATCTTTGTGGAAAGTATTCGCGTCCAGTAAGCGAATGTCGGAGGGTTGAGCATTGAACATTCAGAACATCAATGGCGCGCTTTTGCGGGACATGTTTCTCGGCGGCGCCGCCAATCTTGAAAAAAACAAGGCATATATCGATTCCCTGAACGTGTTTCCCGTTCCGGACGGCGACACGGGAACCAATATGTCTATGACGATGCAGGGCGCGATCAAGGAGCTTCGCGGCATGCCGGACACCGTTACGGTAGGGCAGGTCATGGACGCTGTTTCGCTCGGCGCACTGAAAAACGCGCGCGGCAATTCCGGCGTCATCCTTTCGCAGCTGTTCCGCGGCTATCAGCAGATCTGCAAGGGACAGAATGAGATTGCAGTCCCGATGTTTGCGGAAGCGCTTGAAACGGGCACAAACGCCGCCTATAAAGCGGTTCTGCGTCCCAAAGAAGGCACGATCCTGACCGTATCGCGTATGATTTCCCAGGCGTCGGTCGCTTTGACCAAGCGGAAGAAGCACATTTCGCTGGAGGACTTTCTCGACGCAATGCTGGAAGTCGGGCAGCAGGCGCTGGACAACACGCCGAATCTGCTTCCCGTTCTGAAGGAAGCGGGCGTGGTCGACAGCGGAGGCTTTGGCCTTTTGACCGTGTATCGCGGATTCAAAGCCGTCGTATCCGGAGAGGAACTGCCTGACCTTTCGGAAGAGCCGGAGGAAGAGGAGCTTCCCGCTGCGGAAGAAGGCGCAAACCTCGATCATTTTTCCACGGAAGACATCGAATTCGGCTACTGCACGGAGTTCTTTATCGTCCGTCTGGTCGACGGTTTTTCCGAAGAAGATCTTGCAAGACTGCGCGATCATCTGGTGCGTGTCGGCGATTCCGTCGTCGTGGCAGCAGGGGATGATTTTGTGAAGGTGCACGTGCACTCCAACTGCCCGGGCAAGATCCTGCAGTTTGCGATGCGGTTCGGCGAGCTTGACCGGCTCAAGATCGAGAACATGCGAGAGCAGAACCGTCAGCTGATCGAACAGAAAAAGCGCAACGAAAAGGAATACGGCCTGATTTCCGTCAGCACGGGCGACGGCATCGACGAGATTTTCCGCAGCTTTTCCGTCGACCGGATCATTTCCGGCGGGCAGACGATGAACCCGAGCATCGATACGATCGTCAACGCGATCGGTCAGTGCAACGCGCGAAACGTGTTTGTGCTTCCGAACAATTCCAACATCATTCTCGCGGCGCAGCAGGCGCAGAATCTGTGCTCCTGCAACGTGATCGTGCTTCCGACCAAGACGATTCCGCAGGGCATCGCGGCGGCGATGGCGTTCAATCCGGAGCTTTCTCTTGAGGAGAATCAGGAGAATATGCAGGAGGCTGTGAATGAGATCGTTTCGGGCGCCGTTACCTATGCAGTCCGCGAAACGCATTACAACGGAAACGACATCAAAGAGGGCGACATCATCGGCATGGTCGACAACGATATCGCAGCCGTATCGTCCAATGTGAACGAAGCGGTCGAGCAGATCGTTCAAAAGATGATCGAGAAGCGCGGGATCGACGATCCGATCGTCAATCTGTACTACGGCGACGCCGTGGACGAGGAAGAGGCGGAGGCGCTTACCGAGCGGCTGCAGGATCGCTTTGAAGATGCGGAATGCATCGCAACACGCGGCGGTCAGCCCTTGTACTATTACTACCTATCCGTCGAATAACGGATCTGAGCCGCCGACAGGCGGCTTTTTCCATGGAATTACGCGAGATTAAGGGAATCGGACCTAAGCGGCTTGAGCTGTTCGCCGCGCTTCATATCGTTACGACAGAGGATCTTCTGCGGTTTTATCCGAAGGAGTATCTTGATTATACGCAGATATCCGAAATCCGCAATCTGCATGAAGGAGATCGCGCAACGGTCCGCGTACGCGTAGTGTCCGATCCGAGCGTATTCTATTATAAGGGAAAAGAGATTGTCTCTGTACGCGTTTCGGACGGTACCGGTCGTCTTACGCTGCGCTGGCTGAATCAGCCGTACCGGCTCAATCAGTTCCATATCGGCGATACGTTCTTTGCGTACGGCACCGTCAATCAAAAACGCGGGACCGTTCTGTATAATCCGCAAATCAACCGTGCCGGCGGCGGGATCGTTCCGGTGTATGCAACGGTCAAGGGCCTGACACAAACGGTCATCCGTGACGCGCTCGGCGTGATCATCAAAGATGCGGCGCCTTCCGATCTTCTTCCCGAAAACTGGAGAGAGCAGTTCCGCCTGATCGGACTGCATGACGCGCTCCGTGAGATCCATTTTCCGACTTCGGCGGAGTCGCTGCAGGCGGCGAGACGCAGGCTGTCCTTTGAGGATGCGTTTTTGTACTTCACCGCGGTCGGATCGGTGAAATCGGACCGAAAACGCAGGAACGGCTTTGCGTTTCAACGTCCTGTACCGGGCGCGTTTGCCGATACGCTGCCGTTCATGCTGACGGAAGCACAGCAAAACGTCATGCGCGAGATCGAGACGGATATGTGCTCGGACGTGCCGATGAACCGGCTGATTCAGGGCGACGTCGGCTCCGGCAAAACGGTTGTGGCGGAATACGCTTTGTACATAGCGGCACAGAACGGTAAACAGGGCGTATTGCTTGCGCCGACAGAGCTGCTTGCCGAGCAGCATTTCAACACCCTGCGCAAACGGTTCCCCGACGCAGTACTCTATACCGGCAGCATGAAAAAAACGCAGAAGGACGCGGCGCTTGCCGGAATCGAAAGCGGAGACGCATCCGTCATTATCGGGACGCACGCGCTTCTTTCCGACCGGGTCAGATTTTCCGATCTCGGGCTTGTCGTCACCGACGAACAGCATCGCTTCGGGGTGATGCAGCGCGCGAAAATCGAATCAAAGGGGATCCGGCCGGATGTGCTCGTCATGTCTGCGACGCCGATTCCTCGCACGCTTGCGCTGCTGATCTATGCAGACCTTGATTTGTCCGTGATCGACGCGTTGCCGCCCGGACGCAAGCCGGTAACTACGCATTTCGTCCCTGCCTCAAAGCGCAGGGACCTGTACCGGCATATTTCCGCATGCGCCGGGAAAGGAGAACGCGCCTTCGTCGTTTGTCCGCTGATCGAACCCACGGAAGGATTTGAAAGACTGTCGCTGCGCGAACTGTATGCGGACATATGTGCAATGATGCCGAATGTCAGGGTCGGAACGCTGCACGGGCAAATGCAGGAAGCGGAGAAGGACGCCGCGATGCATGCGTTCCGCACGGGAGAGACGCCGGTGCTCGTTTCCACAACGGTCGTGGAGGTCGGAGTCGACGTGCCGGAGGCAACGTCCATGGTGATTGAAGGCGCCGACCATTTCGGACTTGCGACGCTGCATCAGCTGCGCGGCCGCGTCGGCAGAGGCAATCTGGAATCACATTGCTATCTGCTTGCGAACAAGCTGAACGACCATGCAAAGCAGCGGATCGAGACGCTGATCGGAACAAACGACGGCTTCCTGATTGCGCAAAAGGATTTCGAGATGCGCGGCAGCGGCGATCTGTTCGGCGTGCGGCAGAGCGGAGAAGCGGAGCTGAACGGTTTTCTGTCCGGCTGTACGGTCGAAACGATCCGTGACGCATCCGAAGCCGCAAAGGAAGTGCTTGCCGTTCCGTCACTGCGCAACAACGCGCTGATCGAAGAAGCAAGACGGCGATTCCGCTTGCTGGACGGGATCGCGCACAATTAGAAAATCGCCGTGTTCTGCGGCGATTTTTGCGTTATCTGTGTTGTTATCTCATCATGGACGAAGAGGATCCGTTCATGTTGTTTTGGGCGTACGCAATCATACGCTTGACCATCTCGCCGCCGACGGAACCCGCCTCACGAGACGTCAGGTCGCCGTTGTAGCCCTGTTTGAGATCCACATTGAGGGAGCTTGCGACTTCATGCTTGAAGTTCTGCAGCGCCTGCTTGCTTTCGGGGATCAATGCACCGTTTCTGCTCATGTTTGTTTACTCCTTTCCGTGTTAGTGAAGGTTCTTCTCTGCGTATGCAATCATACGCTTGACCATCTCGCCGCCGATGCTGCCTGCTTCGCGCGACGTCAGATCGCCGTTATAGCCCTGTTTCAGGTCGATATTCAGCGAGGATGCAACTTCGCTCTTGAAGGAACGGAGATTGCTCTTCGATTCGGAGCCGGTATTGCCGTTGCTGTTATTGCTGCGTGCCATGTTTTCACCTCCTTGTCGGCTTTGTTACCCTTAATTTCTGCAAAATTCACGCAAATATGAACGGTAAAATATGGCGAAAGCCGGAAAAAACAGTTCTTGAATGCGCGCCTGAAGTGATGTATAATAAACTGAATAATCATGGAGAGAGTATAGAATGAAAACAAAACTTTTCATTCCGGAACAGGAACTGGCTGAACAGCATCGGATTGCGGCGGCGCTTTCATCGGAAATCGCACCGCGCGCATTGACCTTTTTTGTCGAGACGTTCGGCTGTCAGATGAACGTTCGCGACAGCGAGACGATCAAAGGCTGGCTTTGTGAGATCGGATATACGGAAGCGACGGCAAAGGAATCGGCAGATCTGATTCTCTTTAACACCTGCTGCGTACGCGATCATGCGGAAAAGCGGCTGATGGGGAACATCGGGGCATTGAAGGAATTGAAGGATGCGAATCCGGGATTGATCGTCGGCATCTGCGGCTGTATGATGCAGCAGGAAGGAATGGCAAAAAAACTCCTCAAACGATTCCCGCACGTCAGCCTGATCTTCGGGACAAACGTTCTGCACAGGATCCCCGAAATGCTCAGCGCCGTTTTGAACGGAGAACGCGTTGCCGTAACCGACCGTTCGGACGATGCGATCGCGGAGGCGCTTCCGCGGCTCCGGGACAATCCGAGGAGCGCTTTTGTCAATATCATGTACGGCTGCGACAACTTTTGCTCGTACTGTATCGTGCCGTATGTACGCGGCAGGGAACGCTCGCGCCGTCCGGAGGACGTCAAAAAAGAGATCGAGGCATTGGTATCGAGCGGGATCACCGAGATCACGCTGCTCGGACAAAACGTCAATTCCTACGGAAACGACGGCTCGACCGGCATGCATTTTGCGGATCTGCTGCGATACGTGTCCGATGTGCCGGGACTCAAACGCATACGGTTTATGTCCTCGCATCCGAAGGACCTGAACGAGGACGTCATGCAGGCGATCGCAGCGCTTCCGAACGTATGCCATCATGTGCATCTGCCGGTACAGTCCGGCAACGATGAGATCCTCAGACGGATGAACCGCAAATACACGCGCGAGCATTATCTGTCGATCATCGAACGGCTGCGCGCACTGGTTCCGGATATTGAGTTTACGACCGATATCATCGTCGGTTTCCCGGGAGAGACGGAGGAAGCGTTCGAGGACACGCTGTCGTTGGTCGAAACGGTCGGATTTGCAGCAGCGTTCACGTTTGCGTATTCACCGAGGCAGGGAACGGTTGCCGCAAGGATGGAGGACCAGATTCCGGAACCGGTCAAAAAACGCCGGCTGCAGGCGCTCAACGAGCTGCAGGCAAGGAAAACCGTTGAAAACAACGAGAAATACATCGGACATGTCGGAGAGGTGCTCGTCGAAGGCTATGACGAGCGAGGACCGCAGATCATGCTTTACGGCAAGTATCAGAATTTCAAGATGGTATACTTTCCGGGCGATGCGGAGCTTTTGAACCGATATGTTACGGTCAGAGTGACCGAAACCAGCAAAAATTCTTTATTGGGGGAAAGAATCCATGCATG
>JAEEGF011130679.1_pt1 | contig 41170 bp, 35 predicted proteins | sample 9134171 | NCBI WGS metagenome assembly JAEEGF01 (sample SAMN16246542, study PRJNA631951) | gut metagenome | biome: gut microbiome; feature: rumen; material: AP-attached | host: Bos | place: Iran: Karaj | collected 2018-10 | reverse complement strand
CATGATTTAGAAAGAAGAAAACTACAGTGCGTCTCTACAGCAACTGATTGAAGGCGTACAGACGAAAAACAAAAAACGTCCTCTCATGGTGATGAGAGGACGATATGGGGACGTTTGGTTTGAGAAACGGGCTGGCTACATGTAACGTTTTCGTCCTGTGATCCATTCATCGATGTATCTTCCATCGATTTTACTCATACCGAGTGTCTGATATCCAGAGAGCCCATTTAGTTTGAAGTTGAGGACTGTAAGCAGTCCGAGTTTCATGAGGATGTTTATGTACTTGATTAAAGGTGACATAAACTCCGGGAACGCCATGCTTAGTAGTACAGAGAAGAAGGCTGTAGAGACGTAAATCCATACTCCGATGCTTTTTTTCCTTAGAATCATGATTAGCGCGATGATGTCAGCGATGATGAGTATGACTCTGAGGAACGTGCATAGCATGTGAATGCTGAGATGTGGATTCTTAAGCCCAAGGACGATGTCAACGATGAGCGCAACCGCAGAATAAGCTATCATAATCCAGACATAAATCTTGATGTTGACCGACAGCTCTTGCTTATAATCTCTTTGGTTTTCCAGGTCCATGGCTGTGTTGAGTTTTTTTTTTATTTTTAGTTGGTGTTGCCCAGATATTCCAGATAGACTGGATAATCCAGATTATAAAACTATCAACTATTATTTTACAATACCTTTCTCGAGATATTCAGCAAGGTTTGTGTGTATGCTTTCTGATGCTTTCTCGACAGCCACTTTGGCCATGTCGTGATCTACCATGATTTTGACGAGCTCTTCAAAGCTTGTCTTTGCAGGGTCCCATCCGAGTTCTCGCTTAGCCTTGGATGGGTCTCCCCAGAGATTTACAACGTCGGTGGGGCGGTAGAAATCAGGACTTACCTCCACCAGTACTTTTCCTGTGGCTTTGTCAATGCCCTTTTCGTCGAGTCCTTCACCCTGGAACTCCAGCTCTATGCCTGCATGCTTGAATGCGTAGTAGCAGAATTCGCGTACGGAGTGCTGCACACCTGTAGCGATGACGAAATCTTCGGGTTTCTTGTTCTGTAGTATGAGCCACATACACTCCACATAATCCTTGGCATATCCCCAGTCGCGGAGACTGGAGAGGTTGCCGAGGTAAAGCTTGTCCTGCTTGCCTTGCGCTATACGGGCAGCAGCGAGTGTGATTTTTCGTGTAACGAATGTCTCTCCGCGCCGTTCACTCTCATGGTTGAAGAGTATTCCTGAGCAGCAGAACATGTTGTATGCCTCACGGTATTCCTTTACAATCCAAAATCCGTAGAGCTTGGCCACGGCGTAAGGGCTGTATGGGTGGAATGGCGTGTTCTCGTTTTGTGGCACCTCCTCCACTTTTCCGTATAGCTCAGACGTGCTTGCTTGATAGATTTTGCAGGTGTCAGTGAGTCCGCAGATACGCACGGCCTCAAGCACGCGTAGCACACCTGTTGCATCCACGTCTGCTGTGAACTCAGGAGAGTCGAAGCTGACCTGGACGTGGCTCTGCGCAGCGAGGTTGTAGATTTCTGTTGGCCTTACTTTGCTGACGACCTGTAGGATTGACATGGAGTCTCCGAGGTCACCATAGTGGAGGTGGAAGTGTTCCTTCCCCTCTAGATGCGCAATCCGTTCCCGGTAATCCACCGATGAACGTCTTATGATTCCATGTACCTCATATCCTTTATCTAACAGAAATTCAGAAAGGTAAGAGCCGTCCTGACCTGTAACACCTGTAATTAATGCGATATTTGCCATATATCTGTATTATTTTGTTTGTTTTCGGATTAAGCGTTTTAATTTGCAAAGTTACAAAAAAGAAATTATAATTCAAATTTTTAATTTATAATTCATAAATCAAAATTAGCTTTTGGTGCCATTTAGATGATTTTTCTGTTTTCAGTTTTTATGGTTAAAGCAGTGCAATGTCTTGTGCTGCAATCTGTTCTGGTTGTTTGCGGACACATATAAAGTGAGTCCCTGCTTGATGGTCTATGCAAACAAAAAACAGGGTGTGCCAGCTGAGAGGCACACCCTGTAGGATTATGGTTGTGGATTTTCTTTTTTGGAAGGGTTACTCGAAGTATTCAATGGTGCGTGGCATTTCCATATCTCGACCCATCATAGAGGTCTTGCGGCTGATCCAGTTGCCTTTGTCGTCGAATTTGTAGTCGGTGTAAGGCATTTCCATAGTCTGTCCGCCCATATCCATGCTTGTTGATTTGAGCACACCGTTCTCATCATAGTTGTTGATGGTTGTGAACTCGCGTCCCATCATGTTCATGGTGCGTGATTTCACCTTACCGTTTTCCCAAGTGTATTTCACTTCGATTTTCTGCCCCTGAGCTTCGATTTTGGCTGACTGGATGTATCCGTCTGCATCATAGACAGCATCGGTGACACCTTCCTGCTTTCCGTCAGCAGTGAATGTGATAGTCTGGCTACGTCCCATCTGCTGGGTTGTGATTGATTTCACTGGACCTTTAGCCTCGTTTGCTTCCACATCGTGGAATTTTGTCTGTGCCTGCATAGCAAATGGAATAGCGATCAGCGCAAGCAATGTCATAAATTTTTTCATGATTCTTTTTAGTTTAGTTAATAAAAAAAGTTTATTGTGTAATGTTTAAAGATTTTTAGATTATGGTATGTTATTTTTTACGTTTTTTGTTGATTTTTTAGAAGTCTTTATGTTTGACTATGAGATGTGGGTGTTGGTTTAATTATTTTTTGTGATTTTTTTGATTTTAGATTTTTGTTGGTATATGAAATAAAGATGTGGCAAATTTAATGAAAAAAAAGGAATGAGCGAAAAAAAAAATATTTTTTTTGGTTTTTGTATGTTTTTGGGTTGAAAAAAGGATGTGCCCGTGATGAAGTTGGCACATCCTTGGGAAAAGGGGAAAAAATATGGTTGATTAAATGGTTTGCCCGTTTTGTTGCTCAGCTCTTTTGAGTTCCTCAATCTGGTGGATGAGGTCGTCGTTGGTGCTCTGCATCTTGAAGTAGATGGTGAGTCCGATGGTGCCTCCTATGAACGCTCCGATGCCGACGGCTATCATGAATCCGATGGTGTATTTGCGTGTTTCGAGGTCGGCGCCTTCAGTTGTTGCATAAATCTCATATAGGAGCCAAATGAGCCATAAGACAACGACAACCAGACCGATGATGGTTTCCATCCGGCGGAGGCGCTTCATTTTTGTCAGCTTCTCGGATATTTCAAGAAGGCTGCTGTTCATCATCGTGTTGTCGGAGATATGGTTGATGACAAAGTCGGCAATGGTGGATACCAACACCATAATGATGGTGAATATGTAAAGCGGCCATGATATGATTCCATTGAACATAGAGGGGAGAAAGCACAGTGCCACAAAAGGTGCGGCAAACAATGAAATCCAGCGGTATCTGTTGATCCACGACATCCGTGACTTCATCGACTGCCGTATAATCTGGTCGTTCACGATTTCCTGCTGCTCGAGTTTTCTTTTCAGGATGTCCATCTGCTGACGCATCTGTTCCAGCTCCTGTGTGTCTTTATTAGTATCCATAATATTTGTTGTTTTAAATGTTGATGTAATGGTTGTTTATTTAATTGGGAGTTAAATTCCCTCGGAATTAGAGTTAATTTTCTTCGAAAATGGAGTTGTAGTTAAAATGAACTTTTTACATTTTTTTGAGCTGTTCCTTGATTCGGAAGAGTCGGACGGAAACGTTTTTCGTTGAGATACCGACGACCTGTCCGATTTCCTCGTAGCTCATGTTTTCAAGCCAAAGTAGAATGATGGCGCGGTCGAAGGGTCCCAGTTTGTTTATGCGGCTTCGTAGCATCTCCACCTGCCGGCTGTCTTCGTCGGAGTCGTTGAAGAGGTCGATGTCCATGCTGAGCGGCACACTCTTGTTTTTCTTTTTCTTCCGGTCCTGACTGATGCAGGTGTTGAGGCTGACGCGGTAAACCCATGTGCGGATATTGCTTCTGCCTTCGAATTTCTCGAAGCCGTTCCACAGGTTTATGAGAATTTCCTGGAACAGGTCGTTCACCTCGTCCTGGTCTTTAGAGAACATATAGCACACTGTGTATATGGTGCTTTTCTGCTCTTTCACCAGTTTTGCAAATTCTTGTTCTTGTGAGTTCATTTTTTCTTTTTCAAATTACAACCATTAGACGCAACAATATATGATAAAACTACACTTTTTTTGAAAAGTTTTGAGTTTAGATTCGGGAAATAGGGAGCTAAGGGTCTTTAAGGGCTAAAAACTAAGGCTCCAAGACGTGAAAGTTAATCGTCCACGACTTCTATATAAAAGGAGAAGGGCCGGAATCCGTCGTTGCAGCTGATCATGGCACTCTTGGGATTCTGCATCCATCCGTCGTAGAAATTGCCTTCTCCACGGGCGAGAGCTTCGACAAACTCACGCATGGAAGACCATGCGGAAGGACATAAGCCTTCAGGACGGTTGCCGTCGATGGAAATCCATTGCTGACCTTCCTTGACATCGCATGTGTGCTCAATGGGATTCTCGTATTTCGCCATCAAATCGGGATAGACGGTCTGGCGGATGGCTGTGATACGAACTTTGTTCATGATGATTTCCGGTTTTGATTTGACAGCAAAATTACATATTTTTTGTGGAATGCACAAAAGGGTTGAAAGTTTTTTGTTTTTATGGAGAATAAAAGTTAACTTTGTGGATAAATAGGATTTTTTTAAGTGAATAGTGAAAAGTGTATTTACTTATGCTGATGAAAGTAAACATGGAATTATGAAAAGACATTTGTTTGTTGCGGTTTTGGTTGGACTGTTTGTGACTGTGCGCGCAAACCCGGTGGATGAGCTGCTGGAGCGCATCGACAGCGGAGCATCGAAGAAGTTTAAGACGGAATTGGTGAAGGCAGGTCATGCCGGCACAGATTTCTTTGAGCTTAGCCAGCAGGGAAAGCGTGTGGTGGTTCGCGGCAACACGTGGGTGAATGTCGCTACGGGTGTGAACTGGTATCTGAAATACTATGCCGGTGTGCATATTACATGGAACAACCCGAAAGCAAAACTGCCCGATGTGTTGCCGGCGGTAGATCGGAAAGAGCGTCATGAGACGGCACTCAAACTGCGCTACGACTTCAACTACTGCACTTTCTCCTATTCGATGGCGTTCTGGGACTGGACGCGTTGGGAGCAGGAAATCGACTGGATGGCGCTGCATGGCGTAAATATGCCGCTTGCCATAGTGGGTGAGGAGTGCGTGTGGCGCAACATGCTGCTGCGTTTGGGCTACAGCGAGGAGGAGGTGGGGCGTTTCATCGCTGGTCCGGCGTTTCTGGCATGGTGGGAGATGAACAACCTTGAAGGGTGGGGCGGTCCGCTTCCCCTTTCATGGTATGCCCGTCAGGAGAAGCTGCAGAAGCAGATACTAGTGCGGATGAAAGAACTGGGCATGCATCCTGTGCTGCCCGGCTATTCAGGTATGGTTCCCCACGATGCGAAAGAGAAGCTGGGCCTAAACGTGAGTGACACTAAGCCCTGGAACGGATTTCTGCGTCCTGCCAACCTTCAGCCCACCGACCTGCGGTTTAACGAGATAGCCGACCTCTACTATGATGAGCTGACCCGCCTGTTCGGCACCGCCGACTATTATTCCATGGACCCGTTTCATGAGAGCCACGACGACGGCAGTATCGACTATGGTGCGTCAGCCATTGCAATTCTGAATGCTATGAAGAGAGCCAACCCGGAGAGCGTGTGGGTGGTACAAGGGTGGACAGAGAATCCCCGTCCGCAGATGCTTGATACCATCAGATCAGAAGACATGCTGGTGCTCGACCTCTTCAGTGAGTGCCGTCCGATGTGGGGTGCTCCGTCAGTGTGGCGCCGTGAGAAGGGCTATGGTAATCATCCATGGCTGTTCTGCCTGCTGGAGAATTTTGGTGCGAATGTGGGTCTTCACGGCCGTATGGATCAGCTTATCGACAACTTCTATTCCACCCAGACCAATCCGTTGGCCTACCGAATTGCCGGAACCGGTTTCACGATGGAGGGCTCAGAGAACAACCCCGTGATGTTCGAGCTGATGAGTGAGCTGCCGTGGCGTACAGAGAAAATCACTAAGGAGACGTGGCTGCGGGAGTATGTCCGTGCCCGCTATGGTGTTGACGAACCGCAGGTTCAGGAAGCCTGGCGTATCTTATCGGAGAGTATTTACAATTGCCCAGCAGGCAACAATCAGCAGGGACCTCACGAGAGCATATTCTGCTGCCGTCCGTCGCTGAATAATTTCCAGGCTTCGAGCTGGTCGAAGATGAAAAACTATTACGCCCCGTCTTCCACTCAGAAAGCTGCGGAACTGATGAACAGCGTGGCTGAGAGATTCCGCGGGAACAATAATTTCGAGTACGACCTTGTGGATATCACACGTCAGGCTGTCGCTGACCGTGCGAGGGTGGAATATCAGCTTGCCGTCGCCTATTACAAAGCGTTTATGCTGAAGGAATTCAGGGAGCACCGTGACCGTTTCCTCCAGCTTCTCGACATGCAGGATGAACTGCTTGCCACGCGGACCGAGTTCCGCTTGGGGCATTGGACTGAAATGGCAATAGCCTGTGGCACTACGGATGCAGAGCGTAAACTGTACGAATGGAACGCGCGGGTTCAGATAACTACCTGGGGTAACCGCTATTGCGCCGACACTGGCAAGCTGCGTGATTATGCCCATAAAGAGTGGCAGGGGCTGTTGAAAGACTTTTATAAAGTGAGATGGCTGACGTTCTTCCGTCTGTTGGAAGATGAGATGGAGGCGGGTTCGAAACCGGATTTGGAGATGCTTGGTACAGGCAAGAACAGCAATAAAACAGCAGACGAGCTGATGCAGATGGCGCGTCCGCAGGAGGTCAGTATCGATTATTATGCCATTGAAGAGCCGTGGACGCTGCGTCAGGGCGGATATTCGTCGGAGGCAGAAGGAGATGCTGTGGATATTGCACGGAAAGCGGTGAGATTGGTTTGTAGTTTATAGTTTTTTATAGTTCCTATAGATTTTATGGTTCCTATAGTTTTTTGCAAATGAAAATGAGCACAGTCATGAAACAACGGATATTGTCTTTGGATATTCTTCGAGGTCTCACTGTGGCGGGAATGATTCTTGTGAACAACGGCTATGGCAAGTCGTTTGAGCCGCTCAGTCATTCGCGGTGGAACGGTATGACACCTTGTGATTTGGTTTTTCCGTTTTTTCTGTTTATCATGGGCGTATCAATGTATCTGTCGCTGTCGAAATCGCAGTTCAAGGCGTCGGGACCACTTGTGCGGAAAATCGTGAGGCGGACGGTCCTGCTATTTTTTATTGGTTTGGCTATCAACTGGCTGGATATGGCTGTTTATGGCGATTGGCATAATTTCGGTAATCTCCGAGTGTGGGCAGTGCTGCAGCGCATAGCTTTGAGCTACGGCATAACTTCGGTAATAGTCATTGTGCTGAGTCACAGGTGGCTGATTCCTGCTATCATCGTGCTGCTGGTTATTTATACCGTGATATTGCTCACGGGCGACGGTTATGCAGAGAATGCCCACAACATCTTGTCGCGTGTTGATTGTGCCCTTTTCGGTGTTTCTCATCTTTACAGGAAGAGCCCGGTGGATCCGGAGGGACTGCTTGGCATCATCCCTTCGGTGGCGCATGTGCTGATAGGCTTTTATGTGGGAATGAAAATCAAAAATACTGAGAACCTGCTTGATAAAGCGTTCTCCGTATTGTTGGTGGCAGCGGTGCTGATTATCGGCGGTTACCTGCTTTCGTTCGGCCTGCCACTGAACAAGCGTATATGGAGTCCGAGCTATGTGCTGATGACGTGCGGATTGGCATCCGCGTTGCTTGGGTTGCTGATGTATTGCGTCGATATTCGGAACGGGCGGCGATGGCACACGTTTTTTGTGGTGTTCGGTGTGAATCCGCTGTTCCTGTATGTGGTGAGCGAACTTATTGCAATTGTTTTCGGATATTTCGGGATTTCAGATGCGATGTTTGCGGGAATTTCGTTGATTGTAAGCCATCCGCAGACCGCCTCACTTCTTTATGCGCTCAGCTTTGTATTGATAAATTTCCTGCTGGGGTATGCGCTGTATCGCAGGAAGATTATTATCAAGCTTTAGTTGGAGTTTGTATTATTCGAAAACGCGAGTTGTATTTCTGCGGAATAGGAAGTGAAAACGGGAGTTAAAAAGGTGGGGTGCCTTTTTAACTCCCGTTGATTTTTTGGATGGGAAGCAGATGGTTTTTGGTGCTTCGCACCCCATTGAGACGCCCCACGGGGAGTCTCTACTTTGCCTGTTGAGTGGATGGGGTGACTTTAATTGGCGGGTTTGATGAGTCGCACTTCGTAGATTTCTCCGATTTGTTTGCCTGGTTTTGCCACGAATTTCACGCGTACTTGAGTCTTTCCCTGAATCAGTTCAGATGGGATGTCGTAAGCCTCGTATTTGAATTCAGAGATACGGTATTTGCCTGTGTTGTTAACGGACTTCACAAGCTGATCGTCAATGAAGATGTCGAACTCGTGGGTCTTCCATTCGCCTACACCCCAGTATTTGAGCTGGATCTGTAGATCTGTCTGTCCGCCCGTCTGCATGAGATAGCTGAAATAATGTCCGTCGCGTGCGTCACGCCAAAACACATCGTTGGTGTTTCCAGTGTTCGAACGGTCGGTTTCCATCTTGTGGTCGGTTTCTGGCTGCTGCTCGCCTGGCTGCACCTTATCGACTGTGCGCTCTTCCATTAGCTGACGCTCTTTCTCCGCCTTGGCCAGGTTGTCAAGATAGTTTTTGTATTCTTTTTCCGAGAGTGTAAGCCAATACATCATATATCTTGAGTCGTGAATCTCGAAGAACGGCATAATTTCGTTGCGTATTGGGTTCTCCATTTTTGTAGAGAGATTGAAATGGAGCGGTTTGCCTGCTATGGGCGTGAGCTGGGTGGCAATGTCCTCTGGATTGTCATTGATAAGGATCGGCGCCTCGCTGACCGGAAGTTTCTTTCCGCCTGCATACTGACCGAATCGGCTGTCGTCGGCAATGAGGTGAGCGAGGTCCTCGGTTCCTGTCTTCATTCCCAGCATGATAGGTCCGTACATGAGCGCGATGTACTGCGGCACGTTGGGCAGGTAAGCCACGCTGGCGTGCATCGGGAAGCTGATATCCACGACATCGCCTTTCTTCCATTTACGGTCGATAGCCACGTAAGACGACGGTCCTGTCACGATGTTCACCGGCGATCCGTTCACCTTCACACTGAACTGCCCTGGCTTCACCCATCCCGGATAGCGTATCATCAGCTGCATCTGTCCTTTGCCTTCGGTGATGGTGATTTTGCTGGACTCGCCGTAAGGGAACGCTGTCTCCTGACGGATTATCATGTTCTGCTCTTTCCAGTTGAGTTCCGATGGTACGAAGAGGTTTACAAATAATGCGTTGCCCACTTTCGTGTAGATGAACTGCCCGTATTTTCCGTGGTTTTCCATACCAGTGCCCACACAGCACCACATCGCCTCGTTTGGAGCCGAATAGTTGCGGTAGTGACGTGGACGGGCAGGTGTGAAATACACATAACCGCCATGCTCAGGATGCTGCGTGGAGAGGATGTGGTTGAATGTGGCAAGCTCATAGTAGTCAGCATATTTGGCATCAGGGTTTCTGCGGTGCAGATCCTCGGTGAGTTTCAGCATGTTGTTCGTGTTACAGCTCTCCGGCCCGTCGATGTCGTTGATGAAGTCGGTGCAAGCCTCTTTGCTTGGAAAATGCTCGCGTCGGCTGTTGCCTCCGAAAGCGAGCGACCGCTCACCCGTGACCACATCCCAGAAGAACGCCGCTGCACGGTGATAGCTCTCGTCGCCACTCAGCTCGGCAATACGCTCAAATCCCACTGCTTTCGGCACCTGTGTGTTGGCGTGCATGTTGTCGAGATTGTCTTGGCGCTTAGACATCGGATAGAGTAGGCGTTTGTGAGAGAACCGCTTTGCGCAGTCGAGGTATTTCTTGTCTTTCGTGATGGCGTATGCGTCGGCGATAACTTCATTCATACCACCATGCTCGTTTCCCAGCATCTGCTCCATCTGCTCGTCTGTCAGTCCGGAGGTGAGATCCACAGCCCAGTCCGCGAAGCGAAGGAACAGACTGCGTGCTTTCTCGTTGCCGCAGTAGAGCCATGCGTCGCGGAGTCCGGCGTACATCTTGTGAAGGTTATAAAAAGGAGCCCATGCCCGGAAATAGATACCGAACTCGCCTTTCTTGAACGCCGGCCACAATCTGTCACTGCCAGGGAAACCGCCCATATAGCCCTTGCCCCAATCTGGGTGGTTCTTGTCGTTGGCGTCGGCACACTCTGCCACCTCGTCGATGATATACTCCATGCGCTTGCGGCATTCCTCGTTGCCTGTGGCTGCATTGAGTGCCATAGCGGTGAGGTAGTGCCCGCCCACGTGTCCGTCGAGACCATCCCAGTTGGGGTAGGTCTTTGCTTTCGGGGTGAGTCCTGCCTCTTTTCTGTAAGGAGCCATCAATCGGTCGCAGTCGTATTTGAGCAGGGTCTGGATGTTCAGGTCGCGTGCAGCCTTCAGCGGACCGCCCGTCAGGGTGACATCGCCCAAAGGAAACTCGTCGGCATAGAGTTTGTCCTGGGCACTGATGGTGTTTGCGGCAGTGATGCCAGCAAACAGGATGGTTGCGGTAAGAAGTCGTTTCATTTTATGTTTTCAGTTTTTTATAGATTATAGCTATTTGTCTGCAAAGTTAAGAAGAATATGGGGAAGAGATTTTCCACCATGTAACAATTATTTTACGATATACAACAAAATGCTTTTCTGCCGCAGTTCACAGAAAAGCATTGTTATGGGAAGAAGAGAAGACAAGGAGACGAGAAGACAATAAGGCGAGAGATTATAGATTGTTTTAGAGGGATAGGATGATGGCACGTTGAGTGGAGCTGTCGGTGCGGAACTCGTTGGATACACGCCGTCCGATGACCCATGCAATCCGTCCGTCAGCTTCGAGCACGAGCTGGCGTTGTTTCAAGGGCAGAGGCACTTTCTCGTCTGTGAGGAAGTCGCTCACGAGCTTGCGCCCTCTCATTCCGAACGGTATGAAGCTGTCGCCATTTGTTGTATGCCTAATGATGAGGTTCCCGTTCAGTTTATTGAGGTCGAGGCAGGCACATTGTTTTTCCCGCCGGATGGCATCAGGTGTGTAGTCGATGATTTGATAAGCGAGCTGGTTGCCGTGTGGGAGGCTGATTATGCCTTTGTTGGATTTGAGGTCGATGGAGGTGGGCGGGAACGGCTTCGTGTTGCCACATTCTATATATAGCTGTTGGCGGTCGATTGTCAGACGGATGGGGATTTCATCTGCCGATATCGTTTCAAACTGGCTCCCGGTGTGATTGATCGACTGGAGGATTTTCTGAAGCTGTGTGCGGTTGAATCCGAGTGGCGCGAGCAGGTGGTGAAGGATAGTGATAGGGGATGGCTGGCTAAGGAGACGGTCTTTATCGATGGTGATGAGGCCTTCTTCTTTGCCTATAATGCAGTCGGCTACGTTCTGGATGGCATGGTCATGGACATTCCTCGCTTCGTTGAGGTTGGCGATGGTTGTGAGAATGTTGTCGGTAGCAGCTGGTGTGATGTTTTCCAACAGGGGCATCACTTCGAGCCGTATGCGGTTGCGTACCACGTCTGCCACGAGGTTTGTGCTGTCCGTCATGTAGTCCTGTCCTCGCTCCTTCAGGTAGGTTAAGATTTCATTTCGTCGGCAGCAGAGCAGTGGGCGTACGAAAGGCCCGTTTTGCGGTTTGATACCACAGAGTCCATTGATGCCAGTTCCACGCAGGAGGTTGATGAACAGCGTCTCTATGTTGTCGTCGGCATGGTGTGCGATGGCGGTCTTATCGCAATGTTCCTCCTGCATCAACTGCCGGAAGAATCCGTAACGCAGTTCGCGTGCAGCCATCTCTATGCTTAGTCCGTGGCTTTTTGCATAGCTGACGGTGTCGAAGCCGGTGATGTGGAGCTTAATGCCCTTCCGATCGCACAAGGCTTTGACGAATTCCTCGTCACGGTCGCTCTCGCCGCCGCGCAGGTGAAAGTTGCAGTGAGCTGCCACTATCTCATATCCCAGCTCTTGTAGTACGAGCAATAGGCAAACGGAGTCTGCGCCTCCGCTTACTGCCGCCACAATATGTTCTCCTTTGCAGAGCAGTTTATTCTCGTTGATGAAATCTCTGATTTTGTCCGTAAAGTCCGTCATGGAATAGGTGATTTATCGTGAAGAGAATTCAAAGTTAGTCAGTTTTTTTTGATTTTTGAAAAAAAAGTGTTGAAAAAGTTTGTCAAAACACAAAAATACACTAACTTTGCAAAACTTTTCGGGGAAACGCATGTTTACACCCGTTAATTTGGTGCCTTGGATGAGTGGCTTAGTCAACGGTCTGCAAAACCGTGAACGGCGGTTCGAATCCGCCAGGCACCTCTCCTCCACCTGAAAATGCCAATCGTGTTGAATATTCAATCGATTGGCATTTTTGCGATTACTTTCATCATTTCCTGGTTTTATAATTGTCCATATCTCATAAAAATTACGAGATGAGGGCACTTTGGGTGTTTTATTGTTGTCCATATCGATGTTTTTTCTTTGAGAGTGAGAAAAAATGACTTTTTTCTCACTGATTCATTTTTTTTTCTTAAATTTGTAGGTTGAAAATTACTGACATTTTTTCTAACTTAAATGACACATTTATGAAAGACCTGAAAATGCTTATCAACGGCAAATTCTGTGAAAGCCGTAGTGGAAAATGGATTGACGTACTTAACCCGTCAACCGAGGAAGTGATTTCCCGTCAGCCAGAGGGGACCATCGAGGACGTGAACGAGGCGCTTGACGCTGCACGTGCCGCCCAGAAAGCATGGGCAGCCACACCTGTCATCGAGCGTGCGCAGTACTTGAAGAAGCTGGCCGACGGCATCCGCAAGAGAAGGGAAGAGTTTATCGACATCATCATGCGCGAGCAGGGCAAGACGCTCACGTGGGCAACCGTGGAGACTGACGTCACTGCCGAGTATTTCGATTATATGGCATCGTTTGCACGCCATATCGAGGGTGAGATTATTCCTTCCGACCGCCCTAACGAGACCATCCTGCTGACGAAGAAGCCCATTGGCGTGGTTGCCGGCATTCTGCCGTGGAACTTCCCGTTCTTCCTTATCGCTCGCAAGGCAGGAGCCGCCTTGATTGCCGGCTGCACCATCGTCATCAAGCCGTCACAGCTCACTCCAGAGAACTGCACCACGTTTGGAGAGGTAGTCGTGGAGAGCGGACTGCCAGCAGGCGTGATCAACATCGTGACTGGTAAGGGCAGCGTCATCGGCAACGAGATGGCAGGATCCCCGAAGATTGACATCGTGAGCGTGACCGGTTCTGTGGGAGCCGGCGAGAGCATCATGGCAGCCGCTTCGAAGAACATCACGAAGGTGTCGCTTGAGCTTGGCGGCAAGGCACCGGCTATCGTTTGCAAGGACGCAGACCTGGAGAAAGCCGCTCAGTGGATAGTTGACAGCCGAATCGGCAACAACGGTCAGATTTGCAACAACGCAGAGCGCGTGTATGTGCAGAAAGAGGTGAAGGCTGAGTTCACGAAGATACTTGTGGATAAGATGAAAGCCGTGAAGGTGGGCGACCCATGCAAGGATCACAGCGTAGATATGGGACCACTTGTGGAGCAGCGTGCGCTTGAGAGTGTGACAGAGAAGGTGGAGCGTGCCATCAAGCAAGGTGCGAAACTGCTGTGTGGCGGAAGCCGTGTGGGCGACAAAGGCTATTTCTATGCCGCCACAGTGCTCGACAACTGCACTCAGGACATGGACATCATCCATGAGGAGACCTTTGGTCCGGTGATTCCGCTGATTGAGTTCGACACAGTGGAGCAGGCCATCGCCTACGCCAACGACTGTGAATATGGACTCGCTTCGTCGGTGTTCACCAACGACATCAATATCGCAGCCAAAGTGGCGCGTGAGCTGGAGTTTGGTGAAACATATATCAATCGCGAACATTTTGAGGCAATGCAGGGCTTCCATGCCGGCGTGAAGAAGTCGGGCATCGGAGGCGCAGACGGTAAGCATGGTGTCGAGGAATATCTCGTGACACATGTCACTTATATCGATACTTATTGATTTTGAGTCTTGAACATGAGAAGACAAGACGATAGTTGTTAACATCTGATGAAGGTGGACATACATAAAGTAAGTCCTACATTAACATTCAATCATGAAAGTTGGATTGTTTATCCCGTGCTATGTGGATGCACTCTATCCGGAGGTGGGCGTGCAGACGTATAAGCTGCTGCGTTCGCTTGGGGTTGAGGTGGATTATCCTGAGAAGCAGACTTGCTGCGGTCAGCCGATGGGCAACGCCGGATTTGAGCGGCTGTCGGTGCCCCTGGCTGAGAAGTACGACCAGCTGTTCCGTGACTACGACTATGTGGTGGCGCCCTCTGCCAGCTGTGCCGCCTACGTCAGGGTGTTTCATCCTGGTCAGATTCGTGGTAAAGACCCTCAGCATGAGTGCATGGCAAGCAAGAAGACCGTGGATGTCGTGGAGTTTCTCCACGACATCCTCAAAGTCGATAGTCTGCCTGCGAAATTCCCCTATAAGGTGAGTGTGCATAACTCATGTCATGGCGTTCGTGAACTTGGCCTGTCATCGCCGTCGGAGCGTAATATTCCAAAGTTCAATAAAATCATCGATTTGCTAAGTCTAGTTGAGGGAATCACTGTCGTTGAGCCGGAACGTCCTGACGAGTGTTGTGGATTTGGCGGCATGTTTTCTGTGGAGGAGAAAGCTGTGTCGCTGAAGATGGGTTCCGACAAGCTGCGCCGCCATATCTCCACCGGCGCGGATTATATCACCGGTCCCGACTCATCTTGCCTGATGCACATGGAGGGTGTGGCAAAGAAACTGGGACTGGAAATCAAGTTTGTTCATGTAGTGGAAATCTTATCAGCAGGCTTATGAGCACCCGACATTCAACCTACGCAGAGCACTATCTGCAAGACAATGAGGTGGCTGAACGCCACGACAAGACCTTCTTCGGTGTACGCGAGAAACGAGACCGCATGGCGCACGACCTGCCCGAATGGGAGGATTTACGCAAGGCAGCCGACGGTATCAAACGCCATACCGTCACTCATCTTGCCGAGTACCTGGAGCAGTTCGAGGCGAACGCAGTGAAGAACGGCATCCATGTGCATTGGGCAGCCGATTCCGACGAATATAATGCCATCGTGCTGGATATTCTCCGCAGTCATGCTGTGAAGAAAGTGGTGAAGAGCAAGAGTATGCTCACAGAGGAATGTCACCTGAACGAAAGCCTGGAAAAGAACGGCATGGAGGTGATTGAGACCGACCTGGGTGAACGCATCCTTCAGATGATGCACCTGGCTCCGAGTCACATTGTGATGCCAGCACTTCATGTCCACCGGGAGCAGATAGGCGATTGTTTCCGTGAGCAGATTCCGGGCACATCGGAAAGTGATGACCCCACCTATCTCACCCATGTCGCCCGCCTGCATCTTCGGAAGCAGTTCATGGAGGCAGGAGCTGGGATGACCGGAGCCAATTTCGGCATTGCCGCCACTGGCGAGGTGGTAGTGTGTACGAACGAGGGAAACGCCGATATGAGCACCTCAATACCCAAGCTGCATATCGTGTCGATGGGCATTGAGAAGCTGATACCCGACTACCGGTCAATGGCTGTGTTCCAGCGTCTGCTTGCCCGTTGTGGCACAGGTCAGGAGACCACCGTCTATACCAGCCATTTCCGCGGACCGCGCCCGGGTGGCGAGATGCATATCATCCTTGTGGATAACGGCCGCAGCCAGATTCTTGGCGACGCAGATCACTGGCAGACTTTGAAATGTATGCGATGTGGTGCATGCATGAACACGTGCCCCGTTTACCGCCGCTCGTCGGGTTACAGTTACACCTATTTTATTCCGGGACCTATCGGTGTCAACCTGGGAATGCTTCGCGACAAGGACAAGTATTATGATAATGTTTCGGCATGCTCGCTTTGTTGCTCATGTGATAACGTCTGTCCTGTTAAGGTTGACCTCTCCACTCAGATTTACCGCTGGCGGCAGGAGCTCGACTCTCTCGGACATTCCGACCCCATGAAGAAATTCATGTCGAAGCGGATGGCATTCCTGTTTAATCATCCCGGTGTTTATACAGGTACGCTGCGCTTGGCAAAAGCGGTCAACTGGATGCCGAAATGCCTCGTCAATTCAAAGCTCAATCCTTGGGCTTACGGACATAAGATGATGAAATTCCCGAAGAATTCGTTTCACAGGCTTTGGAAGAAGAAGAAGATTTAAAGTGAAAAGTGAATAGTTAAAAGTGTATTTACTTAAGACTCTGGGATTCTTACATGTGGTTGACCGTGCTGTGCCGGTCTGATGTGTGGCCGAGACGACCACACCCCAGCCGATGACTGATGGGGTGGGTATGGTTTACATAAATGTAAGTCCCTACAAGTAATATGAACAAGATGAGTGCAAGAGAACAGATACTAAACGCGTTGCGGGGCAATACCCGCGAGCGATACGATATGCCCGATTTGTCGGAGATTTCTCCAATAGTCTATGATGATCCTGTCGGGCAGTTCATCAAGAAAGCAACGACCACAGCCGGTGCGAAATTGCTGGAAATGGAAGCTGGTGACAGCATCGACGAACTGGTGCTCCTTGCCTATCCCGAAGCGAAAATCATCGCAAGCAACGTGAAGGGGGTGACGGCTCAGCTGAATCCAGACACGGTGGAGACGGCACAGGAATTAGCTTCAGTTGATGTTGGTGTGATAGAGGGAGCAATCGGCGTGGCTGAGAACGCCTGTGTGTGGATTCCTCAGACTATGAAGGAGAAGGCAGTCTGCTTCGCCTCAGAATATCTGGTGATTCTGCTCCATAAGCATGACATCGTCAACAACATGCATGAGGCATACGCCCGGATAGAAGCGTCGGACAAGTATTTTCAGAAGTACAAGTTCGGCACGTTCATCAGCGGACCGAGTAAGACCGCTGACATTGAGTCCGCCCTCGTCTATGGTGCCCAGGCGGCAAGAGGGGTGACTGTGGTTTTAATTAATAATTAGTATTCTTCCGGAATAGGGAGTTAAAAAGTGGTGAAATCCTGAAGATAATAAAAAGGGTGTGTCCATGCGGACACACCCTTTTCGATTATGAATTAAAAAAACTGTGGCGTGAGATTATTCTTCTGCAGCAGTCTCTTCTGCTACTTCCTTAGCAGCTTCTTCAACTACTTCTTCTGCAACTTCCTTAGCTGTCTCAGCAGCTTTCTTCACTTCCTTGGCAGTCTCTTTCACTGCTTCTTTTGCTGTTTCTTTCACTTCCTTTGCAGCTTCCACTGCTGGTTCTTTCTCTGCGGTCATGTTAGCCTTGAGGCTTGCGAGAGCATCGAGATCACCCAGTGTGGTGCTTGCTTGCTTGTTCTGGATGGCAGGACCCTGCTCCTTCTGCTGACGGGCTTTCTTTGCAGCCTGGTTGGCAGCCTTGCGCTCTTTGTTCTCAGCGCGCTGGATGTCTTCGTAGATACGGCTGTGAGAGAGGATAATGCGCTTAGCGTCCTTGTTGAACTCAATTACTTTGAACTCGAGCTCCTCACCAAGCTGTGCCTGGCTTCCGTCTTCCTTCACAAGGTGTTTCGGAGTGGCGAAGCCTTCAACACCATGCTCAAGAGAGATCACAGCACCCTTGTCGAGAACCTCGACAATCTTACCAGTGTGTATGGAATCCTGGGTGAAGATAGTCTCAAAATTGTTCCAAGGGTTCTCCTCAAGCTGCTTGTGGCCGAGTGAGAGACGACGGTTTGTCTTGTCGATGTCGAGTACCTGGACCTCGATGTCAGCGCCAATCTGAGTGAACTCTGACGGGTGCTTGATTTTCTTTGTCCATGAGAGGTCGCTGATGTGGATCAAACCATCCACGCCTTCCTCGATTTCAACAAACACACCGAAGTTGGTGAAGTTGCGAACCTTGGCTGTGTGCTGTGAGCCGACAGGATATTTCTCTTCAACCTTGCTCCATGGATCTTCCTTGAGCTGCTTCACGCCAAGCGACATCTTACGCTCGTCGCGGTCGAGTGTGAGGATTACAGCTTCTACCTCGTCGCCAACCTTCATGAAGTCCTGTGCGCTGTGGAGGTGTGCGCTCCAGCTCATCTCGCTCACGTGAATGAGGCCCTCAACGCCCGGAGCAATTTCGATGAATGCTCCGTAGTCAGCCATAACGACTACCTTACCCTTCACCTTGTCGCCAACCTTGAGATTCTTGTCGAGAGCATCCCATGGATGTGGTGTGAGCTGCTTCAGACCGAGAGCGATACGCTTCTTCTCGTCGTCGAAGTCGATAATCACCACGTTGAGCTTCTGGTCGAGCTCTACAACTTCCTTTGGATCGCTTACGCGGCCCCAGCTGAGGTCTGTGATATGAATGAGACCGTCAACACCACCGAGGTCGATGAACACACCGTATGATGTAATGTTCTTAACGGTACCCTCAAGAATCTGACCCTTTTCGAGTTTGCTGATAATCTCTTTCTTCTGCTGCTCAAGCTCTGCTTCGATCAATGCCTTGTGGCTTACCACAACGTTGCGGTACTCCTGATTGATTTTCACAATCTTGAACTCCATGGTCTTGCCAACAAATGTATCGTAGTCGCGGATTGGTTTCACGTCGATCTGGCTTCCTGGGAGGAATGCTTCTGTGCCGAATACATCTACGATCATACCGCCCTTTGTGCGGCATTTCACGAATCCCTTTACAATCTCGTCGTTCTCTAAAGCAGCGTTCACGCGCTCCCATGAGCGAGCCTCGCGTGCTTTCTTGTGAGAGAGGATCAGCTGACCTTTCTTGTCTTCCTGGTTCTCGATGTACACCTCAACGGTGTCACCTTCTTTGAGTTCTGGATTGTAGCGGAATTCGCTGCGTGGGATAATACCCTCACTCTTGTAGCCGATGTTAACCACAACTTCGCGGTCGTTGAGGCTAGCTACCACACCATCAACAACCTCATTGTCAGTGATTTTGTTAAGGGTGGACTCGTAAGCCTTCTCGGCTTCTTTCATTTCAGTGGTTTTCACACCGTCATGCTCATACGCTTCCCAGTCGAAACCTTCCAGCGGTTTAATGTCTTTTGTGTTCATAAAAAAAATAATTGTTTAAAATAATGATAATGTTAGACTTTATGTTGACAAATCTAATCTCTTGACTGATAGTGATTTGATTGTATTTCAGCGCACAAATCACACGGATTTCAGCTGTTTTCAACTGACATCCGAGTTTTCATGCGCTAAAAAGTTGTGCAAAGTTAGTGTTTTTTTCCGAAAACACCAAATATTTTATATAGTTTATAGTTTATAGTTTATAGTTTATAGTTTATAGTTTAACGGTTCGTTTAACGGTTCGTTAATCCTTTCTTTTGGCATACCATTCGGCGAAGGCTCGCAGACCATTGCGCAGTGAAGTGGATGGTTTGAAACCGTAATCGCGTTCCAGAGCGGATGTGTCAGCGTAGGTCACAGGTACGTCGCCTGGTTGCATCGGCACCAGCTCCTTATGTGCTTCGAAGTCATAGTCGGACGGCAGCACACCTGCTCTTATCAGCTCTTCCTGAAGAATCGTGACAAAATCAAGCAAGTTTTCAGGATGAGAGTTACCGATGTTATATACGTTGTACGGAGGCAGTGGAAGTCCGTCTTCTCCTGTCTGTTTTTCCGGTGCTCCCTGCATGATCCGCACCACGCCTTCTACGATGTCATCGACGTAGGTGAAGTCTCGTCGGCAGTTTCCGTAGTTGAATATCTGAATGGTTTTTCCTGCCACCAGCTTGTCGGTGAATCCGAAATATGCCATGTCTGGCCTTCCTGCGGGTCCATAGACGGTGAAGAAACGCAGTCCGGTGCTTGGAATATTATACAGCTTGCTATAAGCATGAGCCAGTAGCTCGTTGCTTTTCTTTGTGGCGGCATAGAGGCTGACGGGATTATCAACCTTGTCGTCGGTGGAGTATGGTACTTTGCTGTTGCTTCCATACACACTCGACGAGCTGGCATACACCAGATGCTCCACACCATTCATGCCGTTGTCGTAACTGTGCCGGCATGCCTCCAGAATATTGTAGAATCCGATGAGGTTCGACTGAATATAAGCGTCAGGGTTGGTGATGCTGTATCTCACTCCCGCCTGTGCTGCAAGATTGACTACCACGGCAGGCCGGTATTGGCGGAAGAGTGTGTCGATAATGTCCTTGTCGGCGATGTCGCCTTTGATAAATACAAACCGCCGGTCGTCTTTCAGCTGATCTATACGCTCTTGTTTCAGACTTACATCGTAATAGTTGTTCATGTTGTCGATGCCGACAATGACACTTTGCTGTGTGTCTGCTAGCAGCCGTTTCACCAGATTGGCACCGATGAAACCAGCGGAACCGGTCACTAAGATGGTTTTGTTGTTAAGATTGATATGTTGCATTATTTGATAATTTTTCTGCGAAAAAAGGGAGTTGTGAGCCTGCGGCTCGTGGACGGCTATACAAATATTTCATTTCTCATTTCCGAACCGTCGCTGTGCTTCATGGTAGGAGTCGGGTGAGCCGATGTCGAACCGTCCTGCCGGCATAGGCCATGCATGGAGGGTGGTGTGGCGGGCGAGGAAATGTGCGAGATTGCCGGGAGCATCTTTGCCGCAGCCTTGTTCCACCGATGATTTAATTAAATCGAGGTCTTGTCGGAGATACACATAGAAAGGAGGAACGGCCCAATGTGACTTTGGCTGTTCTGGCTTTTCCTCCATCCCAATAACCCGCATATTGTTGTCAAGCTCCACCACGCCGGTCCGGCGCAAGCGGTTGATGTCAGGCTCCTTATGGCACATAATACATGATGAGTTCTTCTCTAATGCGAAATCCACAAATCCCTGAAAAGAGAATTGCAGGATATTGTCCGCTGCCACAACGAGTATGTCGTCGTTGATATTTTTTTGTTCAATGGCAAAGAGAAGGTCGCATACTGCTCCTAACCGTGTTTCGTTCGATGTTGTTCCGTCGTCGATAATCGTAATCGGTTTGGTGTAATGCTGCTGCTTTGCCCATTCCTCGAACCGGTTGGCAAACTTATGGTTGGTTACGATGATATGCTCGTCGATTTGGACTATTTGGTCGATGTCGTCGAGCATCCTGCTGAGGATACTTTTTCCGCCTATCTCAAGCAAAGGCTTTGGGGTGTGTGCTGTCAGTGGATAAAGGCGTGTGGCATATCCAGCGGCGATTACTATGGTTTTCATCTTTTTGAGCGTTGAGAGATTTCCTGGCTTATGAGGCTTTCTAGATAATATAGATAAAAACTAATTGACAAATCTGGCTCCGTCATCAGGTTTCACCCAGAACACTTTGAATGTGGTTTCATATTCGGGGAACTGCTCGAGATACCTTGTGGTGAGTTCTTGCTCTATATCTTCTTTGTATTCGGGGTCAACCAGCGCAATACAGGCTCCTTTGAATCCTGCACCGGAGAAACGTCCTCCCCACACACCTTTCTGGTCTTTCATGATGTCGTAGATGGCGATAAGTTCTTGGCTTCCGCATTCATAGTTGTGAATGCTCGACTCGCAGCTTGCAAAACTCAGTTTGCCGAATAGTTTCAGATTGCCGGTCTCCCAAGCTGTCACACCCTGACGGACTCGCCGGTATTCTGAGTAGAAATGCTCTGCACGTCGTGCGAATCGGTCTGGCATGGCTATTTTTGTCTTGTCGAAGGTGGATTTCGGGATGTCGCGCAGGTATGTCTTGTCGAATGTCTTGAGAGGCTGGTCGGTGTAAGCCAACATATTCCATGCCGCTGTCTTACATTCATACACGCGTAAGTTGTAGTCGCTGTTTACGAGGCTGCGCGTAAGCCCTGAGAAGAAGATACCTATCTCAAAGTCAGGCATCTCCTTGTTTTTACGTATAACCCTGTATTCGTTGGTGTCGCAGTCGAGAAACAGCAGTCCGTCTTTCTTCCCGAGTGCGATGCACGACTGGTCGAGCAGTCCGTTGTTCAGACCGATATATTCTCGCTCAGCTTCTGATGCGATTTGTGCAATTTCGAAGGGTTTCAATCTGATTCCGTTTGCTTTGGCAAATGCCATCACGTACGCAATAAGCACTGCTGCTGATGAGCTCAATCCTCCAATAGGGAGTGATCCCTGAATCACTCCGTCAATGCCATGCTCCAGGTCGAAGCGTTTGCGGAGTGCGTATTTCGCACCACGGGCATAGTCGCCCCAATGGCGTTGTTTGACTTGTGAGGGTTGGGAAATATCGAACGACACATCGCCCTCAAAGTCTTTCGAAACGAGGTTCACTTGGGCATCCTGTCGTGGTGTGAACCACAGGTCCACACCTTTGTTGATGGCGAATCCAGTCACCAGACCATGCTGATGATCGACATGGGCACCGAGGGGACACACTCTATATGGGGCAAATATATGGTACTGCATTTATGAGATTTTTAAATTGAAAAGTAAATAGTAAAAAGTGAATAGTGAAAAATGAATAGTTTATTTACTTTGAAAACTACATTTCGTGGTTTCTTGATAATGTGATTTCGAGACTCTGCACTCAACACTCATCATTCATCACTCAACTGTCTTGATAGGGCTCAAGAAAGGCAGACGGGATATATGCTGTGGCAATGGCGCACACCCCTTCGAGTGTGACAATGACGCGGCTCTGTCCTCCTACACGAGCCACTTTTCCCACTACTCCAATGAAATCGCCTTCAACTATACGGACCATATCGCCGGTCTTGTAGCGGATGTTCTTTGGGTCAACCACCATTGTGTGCTTGTTTTCTATGGAAGTGGCTCTGATGAAGTTATCCATCTGGAAGGCCGGCACGGTCAGGAGTTTGTTTGTTCCTTTACTGCTGTGATTGAAGTGGTCGTAGTATAAAGTGACATAGCCTGTGTCTTTGTTTGCCTTGACGAATTCCTTCAACACATTTTCCTCTGAAAACACGAAGAGCAGATTTGGAATCAGGGGCTTCATAATTCGTTTCAGCCGTCCTTTCACTACCTTCTCAACAGAGTGTAATGGAAGATAGGCATGAAAACCGTTGGAAGTCAGCATGTCGTAAGCTTTCTGAGAACGGTTGAATGTGGAACGCAGCACATACCATGCCATCTGCTGTTCCTTTGTCTTGACTGAGGCTGTGTCTGCAGTGGTGTCAGCGGTTGTCATACATTGAACTGTAATATTTCTGATAGTCACCGGAGGTCACGTTGTCCATCCATTTCTGGTTGTCAAGATACCAGCGCACGGTTTTCTCAATTCCTTCCTCAAACTGAAGCGACGGCTCCCAGCCCAGCTCTTTCTGCAGCTTGGTGGAGTCGATGGCGTATCGAAGGTCGTGCCCCGCACGGTCGGTTACGTATGTAATCAGGTCGAGGTCTTCAAACTCACGTCTTCCTAATACCCTGTCAACGGTCATGATGAGCACCTTCACAATATCAATGTTTTTCCATTCGTTAAATCCGCCTATATTATAGGTGTCGGCTATCTTGCCTTTATGGTAAATCAGGTCGATGGCACGGGCATGGTCTTCCACGAAGAGCCAGTCACGCACATTTTCTCCTTTTCCATACACGGGCAGCGGCTTACGGTGACGGATGTTGTTGATGAACAGCGGAATGAGCTTTTCCGGGAATTGGTAGGGCCCATAGTTGTTTGAGCAGTTAGTCACGATGGTTGGCATACCATAGGTGTCGTGATAAGCTCTGACGAAATGGTCGCTTGATGCCTTTGACGCAGAATAAGGGCTGTGAGGCTGGTATTTCATGTCTTCGTAGAAGAACTTCTCACCGTAAGCCAGATGGTGCTCAGACGAAGAAGCGGTAGTTGTGAATGGTGGTGTGATTCCTTCAGGATGTGTCAGTTCTAGTGCCCCATATACCTCGTCAGTAGAGATATGGTAGAACCGTTTGCCATCGTATCGTTCGGGCAGTGATTCCCAGTAGAGCTTAGCCGCCTGCAGGAGGGAGAGTGTTCCCATCACGTTTGTGCGTGCAAAGGTGAACGGGTCCTTGATACTCCTGTCAACATGGCTTTCTGCAGCAAGATGAATGATTCCGTCAATTTTTTCGGTTTTCATGATACTGCACATCTGCTCGAAATCGCAGATATCGCCTTTAATGAATTTGTAGTTCGGCCGGTCCTCGATGTCTGTAAGGTTTTCCAGATTGCCGGCGTAGGTCAGTTTGTCGAGGTTCACAATCCGGTAGTCTGGATATTTATTTACAAAAAGCCTTACTACGTGAGAGCCGATAAAGCCGGCTCCGCCTGTTATTAGTATGTTCATCGTTTTGAGGTGATTAAGGTTGATAATCCGATATTTATTTTTAAAGACATTTTGTGGATTTATTGTTTTCTGCTGATGTCTTTGTGTCTAGTCTCTCATAAAAAGGTCGCGTGTATATACCTTTTCTCTGATGTCGTCGAGGCAGTGGTCGTAACGGTTGGCAATCACGGCGTCAGACTGTTGTTTGAACAGATCCAGGTCGTTCACCACGCGGCTGCCGAAGAATGTGGTTCCGTCGGGGAGTGATGGCTCGTAGATAATAACGTCAGCACCTTTCGCCTTAATTCTTTTCATTACCCCTTGAATGCTGCTCTGACGGAAATTGTCGCTGTTGCTTTTCATTGTCAGCCTGAACACCCCTACTGTACATGCTTTTTCGTTCCTCGGATCATAGATGCTTCCTTGGTCGTAGTCGTAATAACCGGCTTTTTTCAGCACGCGGTCAGCGATAAAGTCTTTCCGTGTGCGGTTACTTTCCACTATTGCCTCAATCAGGTTCTCCGGCACGTCGGAGTAGTTGGCGAGCAGCTGTTTTGTGTCTTTTGGAAGACAGTAGCCTCCATAGCCGAACGACGGGTTGTTGTAGTGGGGACCGATGCGTGGGTCGAGACAAACGCCATCAATAATGTCCCTGGTCTGTAGTCCTTTGATTTCTGCGTATGTGTCCAGCTCGTTGAAGAAACTGACCCTCAGAGCCAGGTAAGTGTTGGCAAAGAGCTTTACCGCCTCAGCCTCTTTCATCCCCATGAATAACGTTGGGATATCTTCTTTTATTGCGCCTTCTTGCAGTAAACAAGCGAACGTGGTGCCGTCTTCCCTCAGTTTGTCGGGGTTGGCGATTGCACGGATTGCGTCGTTCTCCACCTCAAATTGCTTGCCCTCTATGATTTTAGGTGTGCCGATGATGATTCGGCTTGGGTAGAGATTGTCGTAAAGAGCCTTGCTCTCCCTTAAAAACTCAGGTGCAAAAATCAGGTTGAACTGTTTCCCTTTCAGCTGTGGGTCGTATTGGAAACGGTAGAGATATTTCACATACATGCTCCGGCAGAAACCAACAGGAATGGTGCTTTTAATCACCATCACCGCATCTGGGTTGACGTTGAGCACGAGATCGATGACCTCTTCCACGTGCCTGGTGTCGAAATAATTGCGGACAGGGTCGTAGTTGGTAGGAGTGGCAATCACAACGAAATCTGCATCTTTGTAAGCTGCGGCTCCGTCAAGCGTTGCTGTTAGCATAAGTTGCTTCTCCCGAAGATATTTCTCGATGTACTCATCGTTGATTGGCGACTCATGGCGGTTCAGCATTTTCACTTTTTCTGCCACGACATCCACAGCCGTCACTTCGTTTTTCTGGGCAAGCAATGTTGCTATTGACAGTCCTACGTATCCTGTACCAGCTACTGCAATTTTCATTATTTTATTGAGAGGATTTTATGGATTTTATGGGATTTTATAGGGATTTATAAGAATTAATAGGAATTTATGGGATTTAATCTAAAAAAACAAAACTAACAACTTTTGTTTAGATTATTGATGCATATTCGGAGAGAGTCAGTCCAGTAGGGAACTTTGACTCCAAATGTCTGCTTGATTTTCGTCTTGTCGAGCACAGAATAAGCTGGCCGTCTCACAGGAGACGGGTATTCTGTACTGCTGCACGGCTGTATGTCACAAGTAGTGTTTCCCGATAATTCGGCAATCATTTTTGTGAAGTCGAACCAGGATGTCACACCTTCGTTGGAGAAATGATAAATGCCGTAGTTTCCTTCGTATTTACGTTCCTCTATGATGTCAAATATTGCTTTAGCCAGGTCATGAGCATAGGTGGGAGTTCCGCACTGGTCAATCACCACTTTCAGGGCTGGTTTGGTTGCAGTGAGGTTTAACATGGTCTTCACGAAATTCTTTCCGTATTCGCTGTAGAGCCATGCCGTGCGGATGATGATGGCATTTGCACCTGTTGCCTGAATGCGCTGTTCTCCATGGAGTTTAGTCAGTCCATACACACCGGTGGGTGTGCCTTTCATCGACTCGTTACAGGGGGTGTTGTAAGGCTCTCCGCCAAACACATAGTCTGTGGAGATGTGTATAAGTAGCCCTTCGGCAGCTTTCATGGCGAGTGCCAGATTCTCAGGAGCCATTGCATTCAGCTGTTCCACAATGCCGCCTGCGGTCTCGGCAGCATCAACGTTTGTCCATGCTGCACAGTTTACGATGCAGTTGATTTCATTTGCTTTCACGAAAGATTCCACAGCCATTCTGTCTGTGATGTCCAAGTTCGTATAGCCTTCACATACGTCGGTGAAGAAATATTGGTCTTTTGTGTTATTCGACACGTCCTGCATACTCTTTCCGAGCTGACCGTTTGCGCCTGTAATCAATATGTTCATGATTGATTCAAGTTTCTTAAGTAAAAAAGGAAGACGAGTTAATTTAAAGATTTAATTATGTAAGATGTAAGATTTATTTTAGAAGACGGGAAGAATCGTTTTAGTCATAGAAATTCCAGCTGATGCCGAATCTCAGACCCTTTGGGTTCATGGGGTAGTGTGGCATAGTGAAATATCGTCCATCGCTTTGGTTGAGATGGTAGTAGCTGATATGAAAACGTAGTTTCTTGAGTGCGAGGTTGGCATAGACGGTGAAAAGAGGATAGCCTCCTATTTTTTTCCTTGTATTTTCGTTCTGGAGCATAAACTGTGCTGTCACAGGGTCGTAGTCTGGTGCCTCGTATTTTGTGAAGTATTTCATGTCAGCTCCCAGTTCCACTTTCAGTACTTTTGCGAGCACGAACTTGAAGTAGAGGTTTGCATAAACAGAGAGTGTGGGTAGTGGCAGCACATCTTTGTCTGTAGATTGTTGCCATACGATGTCTGCATCGAGATGTGCCGGTCCGAACTTCAGCTGCTGGTTGAGTCTGGCCATGAGCACCTGAACACTGCTTTTCTGATGTACCTCGGCGTTATGGGTGTAGAATTCCTCGTTAGAACTGTTAACAGCCCGGAAACCATTGTTTAGTAAGTATGTGTAGTTCGACACGTTTTCCATGCCGAACGTCAGTTCTGTGTTAGTCTTGGTGTATGATAAGGTTCCCATGAGTCTGAGGCGGTTTTCTTTGCTGAGGTCCTGATCCCACCAGTAGTTCTTGGAGTGGAAGGTATAGAACAACATGTTGGGCCGGTAGCTGCTGATGTGGGCATCAATTGCCAGCTGCGCAGTGTCAGCAAGTATGGGCACGTTCAGCTCACCGTGGCCGTTCGCCTCAAAATCACCGATGTTTGTACCAGCCACCACAAATTCCGCGTCTGCGTTGTAGTGGATATATGTTCCCTGGGTACGTTCGAGTTTGCCTCCAATCAGCACGTCGTTCTCCTTCATCTTCAGTTTTGTCGGCGTGTGGACAGCTGCCCCCTCCAGTGTGTCGGGAATCTCGTAGTTGCGGTGTGCAAATCCCACGTAAGCACTCAGTCCTGCCACCGCATATTTGTTGAATCCCTCATGCAATGTCAGTCCCACGCGGTTATACATATTGAACAGCTTATAGCGGTCGAGCGTGCTGTCGTTGGGCAGGAAGCTGTAAGAATAAAAATCCTCCCAGTTGTCGTAGGAAATCATCCTGCGTCTGTAGTTCCCGATTTCCGCCTGATGGAAGATGCTGGTCACTGGAACGAAATATTCTTTTGTGGTGACAGAGTCAATTTCTTCCACACGTGTGAATCCCAGATGATATCGGTGGTTGAGTGTGAAAACGTCGTGGTTCTGTCTCGAAAAAGTGCTGTTCAGTCTTGTGGGAATGTCGTCATGGCTGAAGCGCCTTGACATCGACTCAGGGTTAGTGATGTAGTTGTCGTCAGCAATACCTCCGTTCTCCTCCAGTTTCATGTCGTAGTGTGAGTAGTGTAGGTGGAGGTCGTAATGGTCGTTCAAGTAGGATGCCCATCCCGTACCGTTCATGAAGGCAGTGTGCTGGTTGTCGTAATACCCCTGTCCGTACATATAGTGGAAAATGCCTCCGAAATTGAACCGTTTTCCTGCGTTGTTCGTGTAGATTCCTTTGAAGTTGTCGTAGCCGGTGGTTTTTGTTCCGCACCAGTCGTAGGAGAGGTTCACGTATGGCGACTTTGTGTTGTAGTATTTATAGTCTTCCGGGCTTTCTATAAACTGATCCATGTTGGTGATGAACGGGAAGTCGTGCCGGAAGGGCCGTTCCATGAAGATGCGCGACTCACGTGGTGAGCCGATATTTCCCAGGCTGTTGTATTCACCGTGGAGTCCCTCAGGGTATGCCTTGTTCTGGAAGTCATGCTGAAGCGTATCCACGTCCACGGGTTCCCTCCTTCCGAAAATGGGGTCAATAGTCCAAGCTACCACATCCACTGGCACCTCTTTTGGCTTTTTCCCCCTCTCGATAGAGTCGTTGGGGATATTCGCCAGGTCGGCATTGCTCTCCAGGTCGCGGATAATTCGTTGAGCCAACAAATCCTGACTTGCCAGGCAAATCAGGATAACAGTCAGGGTGATGATATGTTTACATGTCAGCACGTTTCTCATATTCTCAAAACAGGAACCGTAGTGCGAATTCGATGAGTTTCAACAATAAAGCTCCGAATCCCACAGTAAAGAACAACGCCTTCTGCTCAGGCATAGCGAAATAGATGATGATAGCAGCGAGGAATCCCAGCATGAACAGGATGTTTAGCACCGACCTTGCTTTCAGCACTGCCGAGCTGTTTTTCTTCCTGTTGTTGGCTTTAACGCTCTTTCCTTTGCTCTCAGCCACCGCATTGGCTATGATTTCGTCAATTTCGTCTGCTTTCATTTCAGAACATCTTCAATTTCTTTGAACAGCTCGTCTTTCAGGTCGATGGTTTTCACGCGGAATTTGCCGCTTCCTTTGTTCAGCTTGTTTGCCTTGGTGATGGCCTCTCTGTCGGTAATCCAGTCTTCCGCCTCGATACGCTCTGGTGTGTCGGTCAGGTTGTAGGTGTAGGAGATATTCTGCATTTCCGCTGTGGCGCTCCCGTCTTTGATGGTGAGCAGGAGAATGTATGAGGCGATGGCATAGTCTTTTGCCAAAGTCTTGTTTGTGAACACCATCTCCTCGTTGCCCTGTATTTTGATGGTACCTTCCTCAGCCGATGCTTTCAGAATACGAGCATACTCAGTGTTTTTGAAGTAGTCGGCGTCGTTCCATTTTCCGCGTTCAGTGTCGGGGTTGTAGCGGAAAGTTGCCCATTGCGACAGTTTCAGGTATATGTCGAACTTGCTCATCCCTGCAGCGTTGAATGTCTTTGAAAACGCCACCTTGCCATCGACCTCCGGCACGGCACCCTGCATATAAGCTTCTCTTGGTTGCCTTCCGCCACTGTATTCCTTGTTTGAGAACAGTCCCTGGGCGTCGGCTACACATAATGGCAGCAGCACTGCCACCAATGCTGTCAATAATTTTCTCATAGTGTATTGCTTTTTGTTTATAATTTTTGCAAAGTTAACGATTTTCACCGAATAATAAAAACATCTATTGTCTTTATTTGTTATTTTAACATAACTAAATTAACGCTATATTTTGATGATTGGTTGAAAAATGCTAAATTTGCAAGGTTAAAATAGGGTTTAGGGTTTTTAAGGTCTTTAGGGTTTTTAAGGTCTTTAGGGTCTTTAGGAACTTTAGAGATTAATGTAGTCTGCTTGTTTCGGATATACATAAAGTAAGTCCCTACCAGTTGATAAAACAAACTGATAATCTGATTTGTTAACTTAAGACATTGCTAATCATGAAGAAATTGTTTTTTATTGCATTTGTTCTCTTATTGATGTCAGTCAGCACTGCCGGTGCTCAAAAAACCGACAAGGTGCGCAGTCGTCTGAAGTGGGATCGTCTGGCTGCCCCTTCGAATGCTGACGGTGATATCGAGAAAGTGTATTTCGGTTACACCCGTCCCGACGGTAAGCATTTCAATCTTGTCGCCGACTTGTCTTTCCCTGTGGCATCAGACCAGTTTACAGGCGGTGATATCAAAGAGCCGGACATCAATTTTGACGGTATTCCCGACCTGATGATTTCTCTTGGTTCTGTGAACGGTATAGGGGATTTTATCTATGAGGGGTATGTGTGGGACTCTCAAACCCGTCGGTTTCAGCTCATCAAGCATTTCCGGGATATTATCAATCCTGAGATTGAGCCGGAAAAGAATCGGATTATGAGCTACGACCGCCATGACGATGTGATCGAGATTTCTGAATGGAGCTGGCAAGTGGGTGTGTTAATGAAGACAGGTTTTCGTATTGAGAAAGCAAAGGAGTGATGTAAGAATTAAACTATGAAAGTATTATTGATTAATGGCAGTCCTCGCGATAATGGCAACACGTTTTTTGCGCTGAGTGAGGTGGCGAAGACGTTGAATGAAGAGGGTGTAGCCACGAAGATGATTCATATCGGCAAGCAGCCAGTGCAAGGGTGTATCGCCTGCGGCATGTGTGGTAGGACCGGTGGCCGCTGTACGTTTCGCGATGATCTTTATTATAGTGTCTGGCGGGCGGTGAAAGACGGTATCGACGGACTTGTAGTAGGCTCACCGGTGTATTATGGCGGTCCCAACGGCTCACTCTGTGCGTTGCTCGACCGTGTGTTCTATTCGTTGAAGAGTGACTTGCAGTTCAAGCCGGCTGCCAGTGTGGTGGTCTGCCGCCGGGGTGGGGCATCTGCTGCGTTCGACCGTCTGAACAAGTATTTCACCATCATGAACATGCCTGTTGTCAGCTCACAATACTGGAATATGGTGTATGGACAGACACCTGGTCAGGCGGCGCTCGACGAGGAGGGGATGCAGACTATGCGGACACTCGGCCGTAACATGGCGTGGATGATTCGAAAGCTTGACCCATCTGCTGGCGACTATCCGAATCCTGAACAGCCTGTATGGACAAACTTTATCCGCTGAACAGGATTTTTTTACATGAACAATGGATTTATTATACAGGAATTATCAGAATTAATTGAATATGTGCTATTCGAGTAATTCTGATAATTCTGTATGAAGTATGTACCCTTTGCGGACTATTTCCCTCCGGCGATGATATTTATGATAGCCACGATGTCGGAGATGTTAATGCTGTTGTCGCCGTTCACGTCGGCGGTGGCTTTGAAGGTGGTGCTGCCTGCGATGGTGTTGATGACCGCCACTACATCGGAGATATTCACCTCGCCGTCGCGGTTGACGTCGCCTTTCTTTCCGCTTGCCTTGATGAGCACGCTGAGCGCGAGGCTTCCGTCTTTGAGGATGTTTCCGTTGGAGATTTCAGCTCCCGCCGGCTCCACGATGGCGCAGTCGGTGAGGTCGATGCCTCCAGCCCATGATGTCACCGCCCCCTGAATTCCACTTGCATGGACGTTGGCGTTGTCGATGTCGAGTCTGTTTGAATAATCGGTGTTTCCTCCGTGGATGCCGCAGTTGTAGCCAGTTATATTCATTGAGGTGTTCTCAATATACAAGGTGACCGGATAGTCGGAGCTGTCCTGGAACCTGATTCCGCAGTTGCCTCCAGTCAGCGTCAGCGTTCCGTTGCCGGTGATTGTGGTGTTGCTCTTCAGTTTGATGCCGTTGTAGTTGTTGCTGTTCACCCTGCAGTCGCCCTCCACTTCTACAATCAGTCCGTCGATTCCGAGTGTCATGCCCTGAGCTTCGTAGTCGCCCGTGTCGATGGTGGCGTTTCTCAGCGTGAGCGTTCGCACCCCGTCGAACCTCACATCCATGTCGCCTTCGAGATAGCGGTTCATGCTCTCTTCGCTCCTCTCTGCAATCAGTTCGGCGAGCATGCCCATATTTTGGGTGGTCACTTGTATGCCAGCCACATAGATGTCGAATTTCTCGCCATCGACGGTAATCTCGCAGGATCCGGTCTTACCGTCGAGCGATGCGGTGATGGTGGCTTTGGCACCGATTGACGCATCCTCCTTGATGGTGACGACACCGTTTGAGCTGACTGTTGCCACGCTGGTGTTGCTGCTCCACCATGCCAGTGCTCCGTCGGCGTTGGATGGAATCAGCTGTGCTGCCAGCTCGTATTGTTTCCCCGGGTCAACGCTCAGTTTTTCCGGCACGATATGCACCTCCTCCACCGGCGTGTCCACCACTTTCACCTGGAAATGTCCCACAGCCACATGGTTGTTGTATATGTTATAGAAATAAGTGCCGTTGTCGGCATTGGTGGCATCCACGGTCATAGTCAGATTGTCAGTGTCGAACGAGATGATTGGAGCCGTTCCCAGACTGCTGGCGTCGGTGGTCGTGGTGGTGAGCGTCCTGACGGTTGCTTTGCGTGGGTATATGCTCATCTGCAGCCCTTTCATCACGTCGCCTCTGGCGATGGTGGTATATCCACCCACAAGTCCCATGCTGTTAATCAGCACATTTCCGTCGGCATCGCCCACGAAGAAGTTGATGCTGTGGTAAGCCATGTCGTTATAGCCTCTGGTGTATTGTGCTGCAATCTGCACGTTGTTCGACTGCCTGGTCAGTTTCACATACACGCTCTTGTAGTAGGTGCCGGGGTTGATTTCCCTTGTACACTGGAAGTCTTCGTAGAGTCTGCCGTTCACTCCATACTGGCTGCCGCCGATGCTGTAGCCGTTCATCAGCCACATGTCACCCTTGATGCCGTTGAAGTTGGTTGCGTTTTCGGGGATGGGTGTGGCTGTCACGCGCAGGCGGTCGGAGCCGGAGGATACGTTGGCGTAATAATAGCCGTTATCTTCTTCGAGATAAGATTCTGATGTGGGTGATGATATGCCGTTCACTTTCTTCACAGTCAGCTGGAAGTCTTTGGTGTAGGTGGTCTCACCATAATAGATGGATTTGAAGCGCACGTCGGTTCCAGCGAACATCCATCCGGTTTCTCTCACGCGTGTGTAGACGTAGTTGGTGGTCTCTTTGGTTCCTCCCATGTCCAGATAGCCGTTGCTGTCGGGCTTCTTGCTGTTCGCCCAGTCGTTTTCGGTAAGCACAGTCGGCAGTTTCATGGTTGTGAGGATGATATATTCCTGTGTGTTCTTCGCGTTAGCCACGTAGAGTTTGTCGTTGGAGATGATCAGTTGCGGGTCAGTCACATCGATATAGCATTTCGCTTTGGTCACTTTCCTCACTCCGCTGTAGAGATATCCCACATATCCCGGCACGTCGACACGCACACGCAGGTAGGTGTCGTAGTCTTTGTCCTGCACGACGTAAGGTGTTGTGGTGGATATGTCCTTCCATCCGGTCTCCCCGTCGCTGCTCTGCTGCCAAACCGCGTTGACTGTAGCCCCGTTGTTTTTGAGCGTGTACACTTCTCCTCCAAGTTGGTAGTTTAAGTATGATCCAGGTGTAGGGCTGCCGGTGTTGACGGAGACGGTGCCATTGAGTGGCCGTGTGCCTACCACCACATAGTTTGCCCAGTTATTGCCGTTGTCCACGATGGTGGTTCCGGTGTTGTTGAGATGTCCGTTCTGTGGTGTGAGGATATGATAGGGGCTGTTTATTTCGATTTTCTGTGCCCACATCGCCCAGAATCCCGTCGCGGTGACATCGCTGGAGATACTGATCCGGTTTTCGGCACAGATGCCGTATTTTGCACCGTGAGCGGTGAGGCTTCCCCCTTCCACCAGGATGTTGTTGCCCGCATCCACCGCCGTTCCGCTTGTGCCGCATTCAGCCAGCACGTTGCCCCCTTTGATAATCACGCTGCCTTTGGCTTGTAGTCCGTTGCAGTCGTTATAGGTGGATATGGCTTCCACGTCGCCGTTAATCACCACGTCGCCCGCTGAGGCTGTAAGGGCGTATGCGGCAGACTTCGCCAGAATTTTTCCGCTGTTCACGGTAATGGTCCTTGCCCATACCGCCCATCCGCTGGCGTATGCAGTGACATTGCCCGATGATATGAGGTTTCCGGCAGAAGCGTCTATAGCCTGTTTGGCCCCGAAAGCCTCCACCGTGGAGTTTGGCCCGAAGGTGATGTTTCCTTCGTTTGCGACGATAGCGGTGCAGTTGGTTCCGCAGCTTGAGGTGGTGTGGCTGTTGTTGATGGTGATGCTTCCGTGCCGGCTGAAGATACCGTCTTTCTTGGCGTTGATGTTCACGTTGCCGCCGTCGATGACGATGTCCTTGTCGATGTTCAGTCCGTCTTTTTTCGACGTTATCTCCACGTCGGTGCTGATGTTCACTGAGCTTACGCTGATGCCGTGCGCCCCAGAACTGATGGTCAGCTTTTTGCTGCCCTGGATGGTGAGCGGAAAATCGCCGTAGATGTTGTTGAAGGTCTTGGGAATATCCACAATCAGTGTGGTGGCTTCGGTGAGCCTCAGTTCAAGCCCGTCGCGGCACTGACTGGTCTTCAATGTGAAGGCTCTCAACGTTGCCGTTGACAGCAGCATGGCGATTATAATGCTAAAAAGTCTCCATGAAATTCTGCAGTTGGTGTTCATAATGTGATATGATTAAATGGTTAAGAGGGCGGTTGACTTATCTGTCCGCCATAAAAGGTTTGTTTCGATATGCAAAGATACAATAAAAAAACGAGACGGAAAAATAATATTATAGTGAAAAGTGAATAGTGAAAAGTGAAAAGTGTATTTGCTTTTGGAATCGAGACGATAAATGAAGTGTTGCTGACTATTTCCTCCCGTCTGATTTTGTGGAGTCGGAGGAAATACGTAACTTTGCACGTTCAAAAGAATATTAATTAAACAACAGAAATTACTTTTTAAACAACAGAAACATGAAGAAAATTATGCTTGCAGCCCTGATGGTGCTGCTGTCTGTCACAGCCGGTGCGCAGACCCTTGCGGGGAACTGGACGCTCAACAAAGAGTTTGGCAACATGCTCAATGAGGTAATTGAGGCAGAGAAAATGAAAATGGAGTTTGGGGTGAATTTTACCGAGTCTGAAGTGAAGATCGTTATCGACGCCATTGTCGGTGAGGAGGCTGTGAATATGACAGTTCAGATTGTGATTCCCGGCACATATATGAAGAACGGTGACAAGGTGACCTGTGACTTCAACAAGGAGAAGGCTGACTTTGATATCGTTGATATTCAGTCGGATGATGAGGAGATGAAAGAAATGCTGTCGCAACCCGCCACGAAGAAGATGATGCTTACCATGATAAAGGGTGAGGCGAAGAAGCAGATGGGATCTCAGGTGGATACTTTCGGTGTGCTTGCTGATCAGTTCAAGGAGTTTACCGTGACGAAACTGACTGAGACGAAACTCGAAATCGAACAAAACGGCCAACCGCTTGTGTTCGACAAGAAGCAATAATGATAAAAAAACCACCCGGTCGGGTGGTTTTTTTGTTTTTACTCGTGGTTAACGATTATCATCAAACAAAGAAAGGAGGGAGACTTTTGTATATATAAATCTTAAATCGTAAATCCTTAAATCATAAATCACTTGATGTTCTTCCTGATTTTTGTGAGGTATCGCTGCATTCGGTCCTCGTCTTTGGTGTCGATGATGGCGATAAGCTCCTTCATCTCCGTGCGTATCTGCTCCACCTGCCCCTTGGTGTAGGGGTTGAACAGGATTTCACGCAGCAGCGTGTCGTCCTCGCTGAGCACACCCTTTGCAATTTGCATGTGGCGCTTAAATGTGGTGCCGGGCGCATCTTGGTGTTTCATCACGGCTGCGAAGGCGAATGTGGAAATGAAAGGGATGGACAGCGAGTAAGCCACGGTCTGGTCGTGCTCCTCAAACGTGTATTCAAAGATGTTGAGGCCGAGCCGCTGATAAAGGTCTTTGAAGAAGCAGCGTCCCATGTAGTCGCCCTCGTTGATGATGATGGCGTTCTCGTCGGACAGCTTGCCGAGGTTTGCGAATGTGGGTCCGAACATCGGGTGGGTGCTCACATAGTGGAAACCGCTTGCCTCGTAGAATTCCTTGAATCCGGTCTTCACCGAGCTGATGTCGCTCAGAATGCAATGCTCCTTTGGCAGATGCGGCATCACCTGCCGGAACACGTCGAGCGTGAATTTCAGACTGACGGCGTTGATGACCAGGTCGGGACGGAACGCGTCGATTTCATCCAAGGACGTGAAACGCTGCGTGTTGTAGAGAAAACGCATCCGTTTCGGGTCGATTTCATACACTGCCACTTCGTGGTCGAAACTCAACAGGTCGGAGAAAAATGAGCCCATCTTGCCGGCTCCTAGTATCAGGATTTTCATGCTTATAGTTTGTAGATTGTAGTTTATAGTTGAGGGCGGTTTCTGGGAATTCCTAGGCTTTCCTAGGTATTCCTAGGCTTTCCTAGGTTTTCTGGAGAAACTATCCAAAAAAACTATTTCTTCTCATTCCACCAGTGCTTGGGCTGCTCAATCAGGTCACCTTCGGCTTTTTTGTCAGGCTGGCAGCAGAATATCAGCAGGGTGACAACCAACAGGCTTGCAATCAGCATCCATAGCATCACGCGCCTGTCTGACTTTCTGAAGGAGAAGAAACCCATGGTTAGGTTATAGTTTAAAGTTTATAGTTTGTAGTTTATAGTTTATAGTTTTGAGTGATTAATTGTTCAGAATTTCCATCTGCTGACGTACGCTCTCCTCGTGGATGGCCTCAAAGATGGTGTTCATGCAGTCGGGTGAGATACCGCATAGAGCACCCTGCGCACCGCGCTTATCGATGATTTCGGAATAACGTTTGCTTTGCAGCACCGTCATCTTGTGCTCTTTCTTGTACTGGCCGATTTCGCGTGCCACGCGCATCCGCTTGGCGAGCAGCTCGATGAGGTCGTTGTCGATGCTGTCAATCTGCTTACGCAGCTCAGTGATATTCTCTGTCGTCACGGTTTCGTCGCGTATGACGAGCAGGTTGAGAATATAGCTGAGGATGTCGGGCGTCACCTGCTGCTTGGCATCGCTCCAGGCAGAGTCGGGATCGCAGTGGCTCTCAATGATGAGTCCCTCCATTCCCAGGTCCATTGCCTGCTGGCAGAGCGGTGCGATGAGGTCGCGTCGTCCTCCGATATGGCTGGGGTCGCAGAACAGCGGCAGTTTCGGTATGCGTCGGTTCAGCTCAATGGGAATCTGCCACATCGGCAGGTTTCGGTAAATTTTTCGGTCGTAGCTGGAGAAACCGCGGTGTATGGCAGCGATACGCTTCACTCCGGCACCGTTGATGCGTTCCATCGCTCCTATCCAAAGCTCGATGTCGGGGTTCACGGGGTTCTTCACCAGCACCGGCACATCAACCCCTTTCAGGGAGTCGGCCAGCTCCTGCACGGCAAATGGGTTGGCTGTGGTTCGGGCACCAACCCACAGGATGTCGATGCCAGCCTCGAGAGCCATCTCCACATGCTGGGGGGTGGCGACCTCGGTGGCGAGGAGCATGCCCGTCTCCTCCTTCACCCGCTGCAGCCACGGCAGCGCTTTCCATCCGTTGCCTTCGAATCCGCCTGGTTTGGTACGGGGTTTCCACACTCCGGCACGCAGTATCTTAATGCCGTTGGCGGCTAACTGCTTCGCGGTGGTCATCACCTGTTCTTCTGTCTCTGCGCTGCATGGCCCTGCAATCACGATGGGGCGCTCAGGCTCAATGCCCGGCAGGTCTAACGGTTTCAGATCTAAATCCATATTATAGTTTATAGTTTTTAGTTTATAGTTTATAGTTGAAAGGGGATAAAATTGTGTGTAAAAACTATTAAATTGGAGTTAATTAAACACTTTTTTCACTCTTTTCAGTGCCTCTTCCATCTGCTCATTCTTTGCACAGAGGGAGATGCGGATGTAGCGTTTGCCGTTGCTGCCGAAGATGAAACCTGGAGTGATGAACACCCTTGCCTCATGCAGCACGCGCTCTGTCAGCTCCTCCACGTCGTTGTAGGAGTCTGGAATCCTGCCCCAGAGGAACATGCCCTGCTGCTGAGGGTCGAACGTGCAGCCGAGTGCGGACATGATCTGTTCGGCAATCTTGCGGCGGCTCTTATACAGCTCCACATTGGCAGCCAGATGCCACTCGTCGCTGTTGTCGTAGGCTTTTGCTGCTGCAAGCTGCAAGGGGCGGAATGTGCCGCTGTCGATGTTTGTCTTGATGCGGAGAATCCACTCCACGAACGTGGCGTTGGTGGCGAGCATTCCCACACGCCATCCTGGCATGTTGTGGCTTTTCGACATGGAGTTGAACTCGATGCAGCACTCCTTTGCGCCTTCCACCTGCAGGATGCTCAGATGCTCATCCTCGTTCAAAATAAAGCTGTAAGGGTTGTCGTTCACGATGACGATGTTGTGCTTCCTGGCAAATGCCACCAGCTGCTCATACAGCTTTCGTGTGGCACGTCCGCCAGTGGGCATGTTCGGGTAGTTGGTCCACATAATCTTCACTCCGCTCAGGTCCATCGCCTCCAGCTGCCCGAAGTCGGGCTGCCAGCCGTTGTCCTCACGCAGGTCGTAGTTGATGATCTGTGTGCCGAGTATACGGTTGAGCGACGTGTAGGTGGGGTAGCCGGGATTGGGCACGAGCACCTTGTCGCCTACGTTACACAGAGCCAGCGTGACATGCAGGATACCCTCCTTCGAGCCGATGAGCGGCTGGATCTCGGTCTGGGGATTCAGCTCCACGCCATACCAGCGCTTGTAGAATCCAGCCATTGCCTTGCGCAGCTCCGGGATGCCGACTGTGGGCTGATAGCCGTGGACATTGTCCAGACGGGCGTTTTCACAGAGCACGTCGATGGTCTCCTTCGACGGCGGCATGTCGGGGCTGCCAATAGCCAGGCTGATGACGTTCTTGCCTTCGGCGTTCATCTTCGCCACTTCCTTGCCCTTTCGGCTGAAGTAGTATTCCTGCACAGTCGAAATGCGGTCGGCAGGGGAGATATTTAAGTTGTAATTCATTTATTTCAGAAATTGGAGTTAAAATTTCATTTGGAGTTAATCCTTCGGATGGAGTTAAATCCTTTAGGGATTGGAGTTAATCAAAATAATTCTATCGATTCTGAAAATTCCTGTAAATTAATAAATATCTAAATATCCAAATAACTAAATAAATCGTAAATCATTAAATCGTAAATCATAAATCGTAAATCATTAAATCGTAAATCATAAATCGTAAATCATTAAATCGTTAATCATATTGTTGATTTTCCGTCCTTGTATTCGCCGAGGATGTTCAGCTGACTGATGAGGGGGCGTATGGCATCGACCGACTGTCGGTAACGTGTGTAGTCGTCGTAGGTGAGGTCGATGTAGAACATATATTCCCATTCGTGTCCGATGATGGGCAGCGACTGGATTTTTGTGAGGTTTATCCTGTAGAACGACAATATTGACAGCACCTGTGAGAGACTGCCCTCGCTGTGGGGCAGGGTGAACACCAGACTTGCCTTGTCCGACTTGTGGGGGTCGATGTAGCAGTGGATTTTCTCCGGCTGGCTCAAAACGAGGAAACGCGTGCAGTTGTGTTTGTTGGTTTCGATACCCTCTTCCAGAATTTTGAGTCCGTAGAGCGGTGCTGCGAACTTGGAGCAGATGGCCGCATGTCCGTGGAGCTGCTGTTCGCTGATGTCCTTTGCTGAACCGGCGGTGTCGGTGGTCTCCACAATCTTGAATTTGGGATGACGCCGGAGGAAATTTCTGCACTGCATGAGGGCGACGGGGTGGGAGTTGACCTCGTTGATGTCGTCCCAGTCGTCGTCAGGCAGACACATCAGGCTGTGTGAGATGCGCAACTTGTGCTCGCCCACAATAATGGTTCCGCTGTCGCGCAGCAGCTCATAGTTGTGGAGCAGGCTGCCGGCAATGGTGTTTTCAATGGCGATCATGCCCAGCATGTCGGGGTCGGACTGCATATTCGAGAACACCTCCTCAAACGTGTCGCAGCAGATGATTTCCAGCTCGTCGCCGCTGAAAAACTTATGTGCAGCGATGTCGTGGAAACTGCCTACCACACCTTGTATTGCGATTCGTTTTGCCATATCGATTATCTTTAAAAAAGAAAATCCCGCTCACCTGAGCGGGATTTCTATGCTTTTATTATATCAACATCTTTTTGTCTTTTTTGTATGCATACGACTTCCCGCTTTACTTTGTCTGAAAGTAAAAGTAGAAATAGTAATATGCGCTAAAAGATGTTCTCATTTTCGGGTCTCTTTCTTTTTCGTCTGCAAAATTACGGATTATCTGTAAAACTACCAAAGAAATTCGGGGAAAAATGACAAATTGATGCGATTTTTTATGATTTGCTTACAAAAGTACATTGAAATAAAAATTTGTTCAGTGAATGGTATTGCGGTTTTTCATAAAAACAATCCCTATAATTTGTAAAAAAGACATTTTTTGATTATCTTTGAAAAAAATTCTACTGACCAATCTATAATTTCTTAATATCCAGCAATCATGAAAACCAGACTTTTATTACTTCTGATCTTGTTGTCCGTTTTCCATCCGATGCTGAAAGCACAGGAAGCAGCGGAGGAGAAGCCGCTGCTCACGCTGGCATGCATCTCCGACATCCATACCGAGCGTTCGCTCATCGACTGTCAGAATCTCAGCGACATCGCATTACGGGGGTCGTTTCTGAAAACACTCAGCACGATGAAACGCTATGAGAACATCGACGTGATGATGCTCGGAGGCGACTGCACCAGTGACGCAACCATCCCCATTGCGAACTGGAAGCAGGTGAGGACACTCATCGCAAGGGTCACCCGCAACGTGTTCGGCACAGCCGAAAAGCGGCCAGTGCT
>JAEEGF010706278.1_pt1 | contig 41267 bp, 36 predicted proteins | sample 9134171 | NCBI WGS metagenome assembly JAEEGF01 (sample SAMN16246542, study PRJNA631951) | gut metagenome | biome: gut microbiome; feature: rumen; material: AP-attached | host: Bos | place: Iran: Karaj | collected 2018-10 | reverse complement strand
CGTCGCATTCAAGGACATCCCAACCGTCAGCTTCCCATAGTTCCTTTATGCGGACCGGAAGCACATCATGACAATGCCCGCTGATCTGTATGTCGTTCGCATCGATCAGCGCAGTTACATTATTAAGTTTTTGCGAGGCAATCATTCGCCGCGCTTCTGCGATCTGCCCCTTTGGCTGCTCGCCGTCGCCCATGAGAACATAGACATTCCCGTTCCAACGGCGCGCACGCTGTGCCAGAGCAAATCCGGCCCCGGCGGATAAGCCCTGTCCAAGACACCCTGATCCCCAGTCGATCCCGGGAACCATGCGTTCGACATGTCCCTGAAAACGGCTGCCTGTTTTGCGAAATTCACTGACAGCGTCAAGCGGATCGACAAATCCGTAATAGGCCAAAGTCGCGTATGCCGCGGCAGACGTATGCCCGTGACTGACGACGACAAAATCACGGTCAGGGCTGTCACAGTTCTGAGGTGTGATGTTGGAAGCTCCGTAAGCTGCCATATACATTTTCATGCTTGAGAGCGCTCCGGCCGGATGTCCACTGTTTGCGCGCCCTACCATCGCTACAGCTAACGCTTTGCATGTCCGGGCTGCGGCATTCAGACGCTCTTCGTCATCGCGACGCAGCGTATCCCAGGGAAATCCGGTAAATCTTAAAGGTTGTTCAAAAATCATCCGATAAACTCCTCCATTCCGTCCAGAGTAATGAACCTGAAAAGATTCTGTATACCTTGAAAAAACGTTATAAGACAAAATCGTCATGATCTCTTTAGCCAGTTTTGACGTTTTTGAAGCCCAGTTTTTCCAGAAACTTTGCCAACCTTTCGCGTTGATCACCCTGAAAAAAGATTACATTGCTTTCTTCTGACGCGCCGCAACCCAGTTCATGCTTGATCTTGCGAACCAAATCAGTGATCTGCTCTTCGTTTGCCGAGAGTCCTACCATCTTCGTCATCACCTTGCCAGCGCGACCCTTCGTCTCGCGCGTCAGTCTGACTTTTGACTGGATTACGTCATGAACAGAAAGATCCGAAGAAACAGCGATGTCCGTGTTCGGCATTTCAGACGAGGCGGAAGAATTGAGTCCAAGTACATCAGCAATGGTTGTCAGTGACTGAGAATTCATTTCCTCAAGGTTGATTTTGTTTTTCTTATCGCGCACAGAATCGCTCTCCTGTATTGGTAAAAGGTAACGAGTACAACGGGGGAGAAAAAACTATCAGGCGTCACATGAATTTATGGCGCTTAATAAATTATAGACTACGATTTCGCGTTGCACAAGAATTTTCTAGTTTTTTACGAACAAAGACGATGACATTGCGCGATTTCTATATGGCTGGACTCGCAAAGTTGCAGAATCTCGTCCTCTCGGTCGCAAGGATACGAACATGCCAGCCCGCAGCTTGCAGATATTTGCCTGGGAACCGGGATGATCCGCACAGAAAAACCTTCGGCACGGCATTTTTTTTCAAACATCAGCGCCATCGTCGTTACGTCAAATGTTGCGATACATTGCATGGGATATCTCCGTTTCTTTAGAAATAATTTTATGAAAATCCATTATTGACCTTATACCGTTTTCGGTTATACTAATATTAATGAATAGTTACTATTCATAATTTTCATCCTTGGGAGGCGGATCCTGTGAAAAATTTGAACGATCTGATGGTCTCGCGTTGTGGTCCCGTCATTACGGGAATCGCTGTGGGCGTGCTTGCTCCACTGCTTGTTGTACTCGGAAACCCCGGCAATATGGGAATTTGCGTTGCTTGCTTTGAAAGAGACATTGCCGGCGCGCTGGGCTTTCACAGGGCGGCTATCGTGCAATACATCCGTCCCGAGATCATCGGACTGGTTTTAGGCGCTTTTCTGTCTTCGCTTGCGTTTAAAGAGTTTAAGCCGAGGGGCGGTTCTGCTCCGGCCGTTCGCTTCTTCCTGGGCGTTTTTGCCGCGATCGGCGCACTGATCTTCCTCGGTTGCCCGTGGCGCGCTTATCTGCGTCTGGCCGGCGGCGATTATAACGCACTTTACGGTATCGCCGGATTGTTCGTGGGAATCCTTTGCGGAATTTATTTTATCAGCACGGGGTACAATCTTGGCCGCACTTATCCAGCTGCCGCGGAATCCAAGCTGAGCGGTCTGATGATGCCCCTTTTCGCCCTTGTTCTGCTCGCTCTTCTTGTAGTGGCCCCGAAATTTGGCCCTGAAGGTAGCGGTCCTGTGTTTTTCTCAGAAAAGGGGCCTGGTTCGATGCATGCGCCGTGGGCAGTTGGGCTCGGCGTGATGCTCATCATCGGCTGGCTTGCTCAGCGCAGCCGCTTCTGCACGATCGGCGCTTTGCGCGATCTGGTTTTGGCCCGTGACGGTTATCTCTTCTGGGGAATCGTAGCTCTCCTTGTCGCGGCAGCCGGAGTAAACATGTACCTTGGCAAGTTCAACCCGGGGTTCGCTAATCAGCCTGTTGCACATACGAATTCTCTGTGGAATTTCCTCGGCATGCTGCTTTCAGGTCTCTGCTTCACGCTTGCCGGCGGCTGCCCCGGTCGTCAGCTTGTCATGGCCGGAGAGGGCGACGGAGACGCGGCGATGTTTGTGATCGGTATGATCACAGGTGCAGCTATTGCTCATAATTTCTCCCTGGCGAGCAGCGGCGCCGGTATTGGTGCTCATGCTCCCGGCGCGTTCGCGATCGGAATGGTGTTCTGTTTGTGCGTGGGATTCTTCTCACGCAGGAAATTTTAGGAGGAAAAGATCATGATCGTCGATACAAGAGGACTTTCCTGCCCGCAGCCTGTCGTTGAAGTCAAAAAAGCCGTTACGTCCGGCGCGAATGAGATCGAAGCGTTGATCGACAATCCCACGTCGCTGGCAAATGTTACGCGTTTTATGACAAAACAGGGTTTTGCCGTTAAGCAAACGACGCCGGAGAACGACGGCTCGACCCGTGTATTTTTTGCGAAATAGTCTACACTCGATTAAAGCTGACTGCCTTGAAAGAGGCAGTCTTTTTATTATGCCCTAGTCCTAAAGGACTTTATATATTCATCAAAAAGTACAAACACGTTTTCGTTTTTCGTAAAAGTGTATTATAATTGGCAACGTACAGGGAATCATCACGCGGTATAAATCCCCTGTCAACTTACAGAGGAGGTTATCCTAACGATGTCTCGAGTTGCTATCAAAAGTTCTGCTTATTGTCTCGCCCACACGCCGGAGCTTGGGCTCCACTACGGCAGCACGCCGTACAACGCCGGCGAGGGAGAAAAAGAGTACCTGAGCACTCTACCGGGTCATCAGCAGTCGTACGAACAGGCGAAGGGGTATGCGCCCAATCAGGCCTATATCGGTTCTCTGTCCCTTGATGAGTTGGAGACTCAGCCGAAACCGATGTACCAGAACTATCTGACCGACGCTCCGCGAAACGGAAAATTCGGAGAGATTATGCCTGAAGATGAATTCCTCGGTCTTATCGACATCTGTGATGTTTTTGATCTCGTCTGGCTGGAAAAGACGTTTGCTTCTGCAGTCCGTGAAAAACTGCAGGCGCATCCACTGATCACAGATGCGATCCTTGCACGTCTTGAAGAAGGACACGAATTGGCAGAGATCGAAGAGCACCTTGCTACGGCAAATAAAACTCAGGCACTGCCTCTTTATTTCGGCAGTAAGGTCGTTGGTATGGTTCGTGCCGCTCATGCCACAGACGACACGCTTTTTGCCTACGTCCTTCTGGAAAATCTTGCCTGCAAAGCGGGCGGCGTTCTTTCTCTGCTGCATCTGCTCAAAAATGCGGAGATGAAGCCGGAAGATGTCGATTTTGTAATCGAATGCTCCGAAGAAGGTGCAGGCGACGAAGGTCAGCGCGCTGGCGGCAATTTTGCCAAAGCGATCGCCGAAATTGCCGGCTGCGTCAATGCCAGCGGTTGTGATGTTCGCGGATTCTGTGCCGGCCCCGTCAACGCCATGATTGCTGCAGCATCACAGGTTGCTGCCGGAGCACGCACGAACGCTGTGGTTGTAGCAGGCGGATGCATTCCGAAATTGTACATGAACAGTCGAGATCACGTCAAGAAGGGTATGCCCGCTCTGGAAGACTGCCTTGGCGGTTTTGCCGTCCTGTTGACACCGCCCGACGGTGTCAGTCCGGAAATGCGTCTCGATGTTCTCGGCAAGCACACGGTCGGAGCCGGTGCTTCGCCTCAGGCTGTGACTCAGGCGCTGACGTGGGAACCCCTGCAAAAAGCGGGGCTGTCATTTGCTGACGTGGATAAGTTCGGCCCTGAACTCCACATCCCAGAGATCACCGAGCCTGCCGGCGCCGGAAACGTTCCTCTGGCCAATATCAAGATGATTGCTGCTCTTGCAGTGATGAAGAAAAACCTCGAGAAGAAGGATATGATGACCTTCGTCAAGGAAAAGGGCGTTCCCGGTTTTGCTCACACCCAAGGACACATCCCTGCCGGCGTACCTTTTGTCGGTCATGCCGTTGAATGGATCAAAAGCGGCCGAATCAACAGAGCAATGATCATCGGTAAGGGCAGTCTTTTCCTTGCTCGCCTGACCAATCTGGCTGATGGCGCTTCGTTCCTTATCGAAAAGGCTGCGCCTGCTGTTCAGGCCCAGGCTGCCGTCAGCAAGGACGATATCAGGAACCTTCTGCTTGAAGCGCTGTCTGAGCTTGCTGTCAGTCTGAAAAAGTAAGGAGTGAGCGTCATGTCAGATGTTCGCACGCTTATAAGCGAAGCCCTCAGCGAAATTGTCGAAACTGCCGCTCATGGCGGCCCTCGCGTTCGCGTTGCACTTCAATCTGACGGGAGCGAGCACGGCCCTCTTGAACTTGTAAAAGCGGCTCGTCTTGCTCAGGAACAATCGCCGAATATCAAAGTCGTGATGATCGGTCCGAAAAAAGTCAAGGACTGCGATGACCTGGAATGGATCGAAACTGGCGACTGTGAGGCCGAGCTTGAATCGGCAATGGACGAAGCGCTCAAAAACGGAACTGTTGCCGGTATCGTGGCGATGCATCACCCATTCCCCACCGGTGTCACGACGATCGGCCGCGTTTTTACCCCGGCATTTGGCCGTGATATGCTGATCGCTTCAACAACCGGAACAAGCGCGATCAATCGCGTTGAGGCGATGATCCGTAACACCGTGTACGGGATCGCTACTGCCAAAGCCCTTGGCAGAAATCATCCGACAGTAGGTATCCTCAACGTCGAAGGCGCCCAAACGGTTTTTCGCTCTCTCAACAAACTGAAGGACAAAGGCTACGAACTCTCGTTCGGAGAGAGCCGACGCAGTGACGGCGGGGCTGTTCTCCGCGGTAATGATATCCTTCAGGGCGTTGTGGACGTGTGCGTCTGTGATACCTTGACAGGGAACGTCCTCATGAAAATGTTTTCGTCATTCAATTCCGGCGGTTCCTATGAAACGCTCGGCTGGGGATACGGTCCTTCTGTTGGTGAAGGCTGGAACAGCGTTGTCAACATCATCTCACGCGCTTCCGGTGCACCTGTGATCGCGAACGCTCTGGCCTATTGCGGAGCAGCTGCTGCTGCAAATCTTCCTACGCTCGTCGCGGAAGAAATCGCTGCGGCCCGTGTCTGCGGTCTAGAAGAAATCATCGCGGCCGCGACTCCTGCGCCGGCCGCTTCAGACGAAACGATCACAGCGCCGGCATCGGAACCGACTGATGAGGAGATTCACGGCATCGATGTGCTTGCCATCGAAGACGCTGTACGCGAACTGTGGAAGCACAAGATCTATGCTGAAAGTTCAATGGGCTGCACTGGCCCAGTCGTCAAGCTCAATAAGAGAAACGAAGAAGAAGCTCGCCGGCTTCTTGGCGCCGCTGGGTATCTTTAGGTTGTTTTGGGGAGCGGATTTTCAGTCCGCTCCCTTTCTTTACGTGAATAATAATATCTTGCTTTTCAGTTATTGACATGTGCAACTTCTTTTGATAACGTTCCTGCGTTATCAGAGCGCTACGAATCGCTCCTATCTCAAAACATGAAATGAGGAATTATTATGGATTCGCAGACACCCAAAAAGGTGAGCGTTTTTTCGATATTTGCGATGACGTTCAGAATCAGTGCGTTTACTCTGGGCGGAGGCCCGGTACTGATCGGGCTGATTAAGGAAGCGACTGAGCAAACGGGACTTGTTCCCGAGGAGCGTACTTCTGACATGCTCGCGCTTTCTCTGGCTGCGCCGGGCGCACTCGGCGTGAGCATGTCATATCAGGCCGGTCTTGCATTGGGTGGACCAGTTGGCGCCCTGGCAGCTGTTTTAGGGATGATTTTGCCGCCTTTTATTGCCATTCTGGTGCTTTCAAGCTGGCTTCTGGCCAATATGGGATCGCCTTACATCACTGCCTTTTTCAACGGCGCTACGGCTGCTTTGGTGATCGTACTTGGTCTCGTCGTCTGGAATCTGGCTAAAAAGAACGCTCTTAAAACAGTGAAGGATACGATCATCTGCCTTCTCGTTGCCGTAAGCGTTCTTGTACTCAAGGTTTCGCCTGTCTGGGGACTCTTGGGCGGCACGGTGCTTGCGATGGTCGTGAACCTCATCATTGAGAAGAAGGAGGCAGGCAAGTAAAATGGATTACATCATTCTCTTCCTGCTTTTTGCCAAAGTCAGTCTTCTTACGTTCGGCGGCGGGTTGGCTTCTCTGCCGTTCCTGTACCAGGTATTCGTGACGGATCATTCATGGATGACTGACGCGATGTTCAGCGAGACGATCGCGCTTGCTCAGATGACGCCAGGACCGATCATTTTGAACTCTGCTACGCTCCTCGGCTACAGACATATGGGAATGGCCGGATCGCTCGTGGCAACGTCGGCTGTGACGATATCTCCCCTTCTGGTCGTTATGGCTCTTGATTGGGTGTTCAAGCACGCCTCTGGACGTGCCCGTCTCTGGGTTGATCGCGTTCGTATCGCTATGCGTCCGGTCGTTGCCGGGCTCCTTATGGTCGCACTTTGGACGGTGGCGATGCCGGTCGTGCACAAAAGCGTATTATGGGGATTTTCCGCCGTCAGTGCCGTTTTGCTGTTTTCGATCCCCTTCCTCAGAAAATATCAGCAAGTCCTGCTGATCGGCATGGCTGTGCTGACTACTGTTCTTTACGCATTCGGATTCACAGCGCTCGGTGTGTAGCGCTTATATAAAACATAACGAAAAAGGAAAGCTCCTCAAAAACGCGAAGAGCTTTCCTTATTTTTATGAGTTTATTTGCAGGGCGAATAACCGCAGCTGAAACAATACGCGCAGCCGGCGACCATTTCCATCGGTGCGCCGCATTCAGGACAGACGAGTTCGCTTTGCGGCTCCCCCGCTCCTCTTGGCACCTGACTCCTCTGTTCGATAAGTTTTTGCAAAAGAAGCGCAACGGCATCCGGAATGGAACGGACCATTTCATTATCGTCGCAGTCGAACATCCAGTACTCTTTACCGGAAATTCCGCGCAGTGTGCCGATAAAATCGCCAAGACTGCACCCCGAGCGAAGTCCGATTGAGATGACGCGGGAGATCGCTTCGGTCATCGCTTTCAGCTCCGAGCCGCTTTTGCCAAGAGACGCAAAAACTTCAAACGGTTCGTTGCCGTCGTAGTTCAGCGTGACCCAGAGGCTTCCCCACGGAGTATGATCCTTGATCGTTTTACCAAACACGATCGGCGTGGTCCTGCGTTTGACGCGGCTTGAATAGGGAGCGTGTTCGCTTGGAGGCTGCGTTGCCTGGGTAAGCGAAGAAGGTACAGACGTTGAAGTCTTCTCCTCCGCTTCCGCTTTTGTCATCGTCGTCGGTTCTTTCTTTTCGGCGTCCTGTTTTGATTCGATCGGCTGATTGTCGCGGGAACCGTCGCGATAGATGGTGATCCCCTTGCAACCCATATCGTAGCATGTTTCATACACTCTGCGAACATCTTCGGCCGTTGCACTTGAAGGCAGATTCACGGTCTTGCTGATGCCACTGTCGACAAAATGCGCGAATATGCCCGTCACATCAACATGCTGATCCGGCGTGATATCGTATGCAGTCACGAAGCGGGGATCAGAAATTATGCCCTCATTATGCAGTTCGTCGATTTCCTTTTGTGTGATCAGCGGGTGGAAATACTCCCGCACTTCCCAGCCGTCACCGTCTGATTTCATGACCTTGCGGCTCCATCTCCAGGCAAAATTGGGTTCAATACCGGCCGAACTGTCAAAGATCATTGAGATTGATCCCGTCGGGGCAATGGACAGTCTGCGGCTGTTGCGAAGCTGCCCATTCAGAAGCGCGCGAAGAAGGCGTTTCAGCTGCGGCAAGGCTTCCTCGCCCAGCACGTCAGGAAGTGATTCCATCGTGTTGAGAAGCGTATAGGGAACTTGACCGCGAGAGCGCATGTGCTCGACAAAACTGCGGTAGCCTTCAAGATCCATTTCTTCGATCCAATGTTCGGCAAAAAGCGATCCGCCATGGACCTGATGTTCCTCTTCAAAGAGTTTCGACACAGCAAAACTCTCGGAGAACGGCTCTTTCCCCATTTCTTCAACCGAATCGACCGTCGCAAGCAGCGCCGCGCAGGCCATATGTGAGATCAAACTGCCGCAGAAAGAGCGGAACGTCTCAGAACCATAGACGTCTCCCGTCTGGATCGCTGTATCGGCCAATCCCATCAGACCGAGACCGACAGGTCTGATCCGCCTCGTGCGTTCTTCGATACGCGGCAGAGGGTAGCTCGTTGCATCGATGACAAGGTCAAGATAGTAGATGGAACGATAGACCTGATCCATAAACGCTTCCATGTCAAAACTTGTTTTTCCTGTTTCATCCGGAGAGACAAATTTCACAAGATTGACCGAGCCGAGATTGCAACTCGTATAATTCGGCAAAGGCTGTTCGCCGCAGGGGTTTGTCGACTCGATGTCAAAATCGCCGGAAAGCTTGAGCAGATTATCGGCGTTGGCACGGTCGATGAAAAAGACACCTGGGTCGCCGCGTTTCCAAGCGTTTTGGCAAAGTTTATTCCAGAGTTCCTCGCCCTGTACAGTTCTGACAGTACGCCCGTCTACACGCGATCTCAGAGAAAAGGGACGCTTCTCTCTCGCAGCGGAAACAAGCTCATCGGAAACGCAGACAGAAATGTTGAAATATGAAAGTTTCCCCTCTTCTGTCTTTGCATTCATGAACTGCTCAATGTCAGGGTGATTGTCAGGCAGCATCCCCATGAGCGCTGCGCGACGACGTCCGCCTTGGACAACGACGCACCCCATTGTGTTCCACGTTTCCATGAACGAAACAGGACCAGAGGCTTTGCCTCCCGTACCGCCCTTGATATCAGCGCCGTGTTCGCGCAGATGGCCGAAATTGCCTCCTACGCCTCCACCGTATTTACTGATGACTGCGGCATCTCGGACGGAATCGAAAATTCCTTCGATACTGTCAGGAATGTCGATCACAAAACAGGCAAAAAGCTGCTGGTTCTCAGTTTTGCTGTCATACAGCCGACGATAATCTGCCAATTCCATCTCGTCGGGAGAACGATAAATCAACTCGGCCAGTTCTGGCGACCGGGTCATACCCGCGCCTGATGCAAACAGGCACGGAGAATTGAAAATAAAGCGGCCTTCGACAAGATCAGCAAAAAGATTCTTTTCAAGCCGGCGAATCCATTCGATCTCGTTCTCGCCGCGGTATAAGCTTTCAGCCGAGCATACGATACGGGAAACTCGGCGTGCAAATTCTTCAAAACTCTTTTCCTGCCGCAGTCCCCCAATTTCGGTGTCATAGCGCTGTGCAAAATATCTTTGCTCCAGGAGCCAACGGGCATTTTCCGACTGACGCGGCAACAGGGGATTCTCAAGCAATCCCAGGTCAAGCGAGGCTTTAAAACGGTCCTTCATCGATTTATACATGAATATGAACTCCTGTTCCTGCTAAAAATGTTTGCTCACGATGAGAGCGCTGTTGACGCAAAAACAACGTGCCCATTCTACCCCAAAGAAATAGTTGGGTAAAGCGGTAATACACAGAAATAGTATTCGATTTTTCTCTAAACACTAAATGTATTATTGTGAAGATAAAACAGGACCTTGAGCCCGGTTCCCGGAGATCAAGGTCTTGTTAACTGTATTCCTGTTCAGGCCGCTTTAGTTTTTGAAAAGAGCCCTTTGACGCGTGCGATGCCGTCTTTCAAAACTGAGCGAGTTGTGGATATCTCTGCGTTTTGAAGCGAGTTCTCCGCTTCGAACGAGAAGGAGTTTTGTGCGTTCCCGGCTTCTTCGGCAACGGGAACAAAAAGCTTTAAATTCCAGCCAAAGAGACCTCCAAGGTCACCGGCCAAAAGAAATATAAGCCACGTACCGGAAAAAAGAAGAACAGATGGAACATCCAGAGAATATGCCATAAAAGAGAAAATCCCCAGCAACACGCGCAAAGCGAGCGGATTTACTCGTCTGCCCCTGAGCTTGGCCAGTCCTAAAACGGCAAGAATGCACAGAGCAATATACTCAAATAAGCGTTTGATCATTGTTTCACCTCGGCGAGAAAAGATTAGATGCACTGAGACAACGCCTCAGGCAAGGTGATTATAGCAGTTTTCACCAGAAATACAAAATGTATGTCCAGAAAAAACAGCCCTTGCGTAAAAAGCGCAAAGGCTGTCCTGTTCCTTTGACTGATCAGCTGCAGAGCGCCTTAGCGCGATCGGTTCTTTCCCAGGCCGGCATAGGATCAAGATCGATCCGGCCCATGTGACCGTAAGCAGCGATCCGCTTGTATTGAGGTCTGCGCAAATCAAGATCACGAATGATCGCCGCCGGACGGAAATCAAAGTTCGCGCGGACAAGCTCTGTGATCCTGTCGTCAGAAATCGTACCTGTACCAAAAGTCTCAACACAGATCGAGACGGGACGCGCGACACCGATCGCGTATGCGACCTGAATCTGGCAGCGTTTGGCCAAACCGGCAGCAACGACGTTTTTGGCGGCATAACGCGCCATGTACGCGCCAGATCGGTCCACCTTGGTCGGGTCCTTGCCAGAAAATGCCCCGCCGCCATGAGGAACCATCCCCCCATAAGTATCGACAATGATCTTTCTGCCCGTTAAACCCGTATCGGCCATAGGACCTCCCTTGACAAAACGACCGGTCGGATTGACGAGGATTCGCGGATCGCGCATCAGCTCTTTCGGCATGACAGGTTCAATGACATTTCTGACGATAAGCTCTCTCAAATCGTCAAGGGAAACGAGCGGGCTGTGCTGCGTTGAAACAACGATCGTATCAGCCGCAATGGCAACGCCGTCAACATATTCAAGCGTCACCTGTGTCTTGCCGTCCGGGCGAAGGCAGTTCATTGTTCCGTCCTTACGAACAGCAGTAAGTCTGCGCGCAAGGCGCTGCGCAAGAGCAAAGGGCATCGGCAGATACTCTGGCGTTTCGTCGGTGGCATAACCGATCATCATCCCCTGATCCCCTGCGCCGATGCGGTCAATTTGGCTGTCGTCCATTTCGGATTCGCGAACTTCAAGCGCTTTATCGACTCCCATCGCAATGTCACCTGACTGCTCGTCGATCTGCGTGAAAACAGAACACGTTTCACCGTCAAAACCGTATTTGGCGCGGTCATAACCGACATCGAGCACTGCTTTGCGGGCAACACCGGGAATGTCTACGTAAGCTTTCGTCGTGATCTCTCCGGCGACGATGATTGATCCCGTCGAAACAAGAGTTTCACATGCCACACGGGCCATTGGATCCTGTTCAAGGATTGCGTCAAGTACGCTGTCTGAAATCTGGTCGGCCAGCTTGTCGGGATGGCCCTCGGTCACGGATTCGGACGAGATGAGAATTTTTTCTGCCATGGTACGTAATCCCTCCACATAGTTTACGATAGAAAAAGCCTCTCCGCAACGGGAGAGGCCAAATAAAACAAATCGGCTCCTCTCATCATCAGAACGAAGCACATGAGCTCCGCTCTCTGGTCTTAGCACCACACTCCCTTTCGGGCAGGTTGCCGGGCATCACTGGGCCAGTCCCTCAGCCTCTCTTGATAAGAGTTTTTCAATTCGCGACTATTATACACGCGTCAAGAAACTTGTCAATCAGCTAAGTTCATGCCACGCTTGACGTATATTTAGACATATCTGGCTTATCTATCATTTTACGTTGTCGAATTTCGAAACTTTGTTACAAGAGTTTTCTGGACACGCAGTATAGTTTGCGCTATGATATGACACAGCTTATCAAAGTCCAATGAGGTGCTGTCATGACAACAAAAACTCTTGTCCGCGCGGTGCTTGAAGATAATGTTGGTCGTTTTATTTCCGGCGAGTCTCTGGCACGCCGGTTGCATGTCAGCCGTAATGCGGTTTGGCGGGCTGTAAAATCACTCCAGGAAGAAGGCTGCGCTATAACGGCAGTGACGAATCGAGGTTATTGCCTCAGTCAGTTTGGAGATGCTTTAACGGAGAGCTCGTTACGTCGATATTTTCCCAACGGGGAAAACAGATGGACAATTCACGTCTTTGACACGATCAGCTCAACAAATACCGTCCTAAAGGAAATGGCTGAACAGGGTGAGCCGGAGGGAACGATCCTGATTGCTTCAGAACAGACGGCAGGGCGCGGCCGCATGGGACGAAGGTTCTTCTCCCCTGCCGGAACAGGTGTGTACCTGAGCATGCTGCTCCGGCCGTTGTTTTCTCCCGAGCAGTCGCTTTACATCACTACTGCTGCTGCGGTTGCCGTGGCCGAGGCTATAGAATTCGTCACAGGACGTGAAACGAAGATCAAATGGGTAAACGACGTGTACCTGAACGGCAAAAAACTCTGCGGAATCCTTACTGAAGCATCTTTCGATATGGAAAGCAAACGCCTTGCGTATGCAATACCGGGCATTGGTATCAACATGCGCACGCCACCTGACGGATATCCGGAGGAACTGAAGCCAATCGTGACGAGCGTCTTTGACGGAATCGATTACGACACAGAAAAACGTAATCGAATCGTTGCGGAAGTGATTACACGTTTCTGGAACTTCTACGAACACCTGACTGATAAGCCATTTTTACGCGGCTATCAGAAACGCTCATTGCTCGAAGGACAAAAAGTCGATGTGATAAACGGCAGAGAGCGCAGTGCGGCGACGGCTATGGAGATTGATGACGATTTTCGCCTGCATGTACGCTATCCAGACGGTCGGGAAGAATACCTGCAGTCTGGCGAAGTCTCCGTCAAGCCTCGTGCTTTTACTGAACTATAATTCTGATAGAACAAAAGTGAGCGGAGGAAACGATCTCCGCTCACTTTTTTTGCGCTAGATACTCCAGCGCTTGAACTTGTACATAACCGCCGTAAAAATAAGCACTCCGACAATTGCTGCACCAACAGTGCGCTTTCCGTAAAGCAGTGTCCCCGGTGCGGCGTCGAATGGCACACCATATTCGGCGGAAAGACCCTTGATATTAAGCAGATGAACGACTGGATAGCCATCTTTAAGCGCTCGACCGATCACGCCGTCACCGCCATTACCGCTTTTATGCAGTCCCGGAGAAAGGCGTAAAACAGTCTGATCATCGCCCATGTTCGCGTGTGATCCGCCAACACTGATGAGCGCTTTAACCTTATGTTCCTTTAAAAGCGACGATTTCCAACTGATGACTTCTTCAAGATTCTGCTTAATGACCAACGGTACCCCTACATCGTTTGCCGAGGCGCGGAAAATTGCTCGTGCTTCTTCGCTGAGACCTCCGCCGGTTTCATAATTTCCACCCGGGGTATAAAAGAGGGCCTTGCACCTGATAAAGCCTTCGGTACGGAGTTTCCTTTCTATAGTCGGCCAGGGAAATAAGGGATCATTTGCCCCCCACACTGAGGAGCCTAGCGAAACGACCAGTACAGGCGTAACATTTAACGATTCAAGAGCGGTGATCGCATTCAACGCCATGCCTGGAAACGATGAAGATGTAAATATCGCAACGCTGTCTCCTTCTGAAACATGCAGCGACTCCATCCAGCGTCGAATGATAACTGCCCAGCGAGGATCACAGGCTGTTCGCTTTGCTTCAAGCAAACCCACAGTAGTGCTCAGTTCACTCCACTCCAAACCGATCAGCCCCGTCTTATGCGGATCAGCCAAAGGATCAAATTCACTACCGCCTGCCGTACGCCACTTATAGAGAACGTCCTGAGCCGAACGAACTCGTTCCATCAGTCGAAGTTCCTGACGCGTCACGCCTCCCCCGCTCCATACAACCAACGCCAGAAGAACAAGAGCCAGTGTCACTAGCATGATTTTATTGCGGCGAACGAACCGGAGTTGCGCTGTTCTATATTCTTCAAACTGGGCAAGTTTCATTGGACCACGCTCCCAAGCTGAAAAACAAGTTGAGCTAACAAAGCAGTGAGACACGTGACGCTCAAAATCGACGAAACGGTTTCCAGCATCCCCTGCCGCTGCATATCTGCTGCCAGTAATGCAGGAACGACCCATCCGATCCATGGCACAGGCCGGATTAAAAATCCGGCAAGCAGTCGAAGCGCCAGAGCAAGAAGCATCGCCCATCCGATCCGCGTTCGCCCGTGAAGACCGTATCTGCAGACAAGCCAATTCAATACAGGACAGAGAATAAACGCAACAGCAAGACAGAAGAATATGCGCATCGGAGCCCGCCACGAAAGGGCAAGCAGTCCGGCTGAAACAAGGCCGCCGCTGCCAAGGCCCGTACGCCAGGCATAAATCATCGAAACGGCGATGCCGATTCCGAGCGTGATCAGTTCGGGATTACTCAATGGTATACGACTCCTTTCTCTTCACATTCCAGTTTGAACAGCAAGGGTAAACCGTACACTGTGTTGCCGCAGCCAATCCATTGCAGGCCGTTCAATCTGTTTCGCAATTCTTCATTTGTGCGGCAGGGGAAGTATTCACAGTCAAGGGATGAGGCAGGAGGATCGTCACCGATAACGACGATCTCCCGCCACGGGTGACCGGAGAGCCACTTTTCAAACGTGTGGAAACGATCGACACGGTCGGACCTGTGGTTGAACAGAACGCCTGTTTCTTCTCGCTTCCAACCGGTTGATTTGAACAACTCTTCCGTTGTGACGACGTCGTTGGCCGAAAAGGCAAAAGCAAGTTTGCCATTATGCGTGTCTAATACCGTAAAATCTGCAAGATCAGGCGGTATATTCATCATAGCTTCAAGACATTCTTTTTCATTAAGACCGAATATGCGGCAGGTTTCAAGCGCAAGAGCAACGTTGTCGGTCATGTGAGCTACAAAGCCGGAAACCCGATGAGCTCCGATCAGTGTCAAAGAACGTTCGCGGGCAACAAGTCTCATTGGGGGATAATCGGTCAGACGTTCAGGTACAACGATCCGTCCCCCTTGCGGCAGTGCCTGAGAGAGCGAGTTCAGTACGTCATTTTCATTTGGACCCCAATAGGCCTCATGATCAGGACGAATATTTGTCAGTACTGTAACATCAGGGTTCAAACAATGCGCACAAAAACCTTGCAGTTCCGGTGCAACGGCGCTGTTTTCCATGACGACGGCTTCGGCGTCATCCGGAAGTATTCGCAGCCACCATTTCATCTCATCAACGCTGGCTGGCGCGAAACGCAAGATAGGCTTCTCCCCTTTAGGCGTAAGTACGCGCGGGACGACTCCCGTCACACGCGTATATGTGCGCAGTCCGCAACGTGTTAAAGCCGTATGCAGCAGGCGAACAACACTGCTTTTGCCTCGACTTCCCGTCACTGAAATTTTAATTCGCTTGTTCATTACTCGTTCCTCTTGATCAGTTCATACATAAACAGCCGCCCATTTTGCACGGGCGGCTGTTTGTATCATCAGTCGTGACTTTCGTAATGTTTAATCTTCGCGTCGCCCCAGATGTGTTCCACCTTGTAATATTCCCGGGCTTTCACGCTGAAAATATGAACAACGATGTTTCCAGCGTCGATCAATGTCCATTGAGAACTCGTCACTCCCTCAATCCTGTATTCTTCATGAAACTGATCAAGACAATCGGTGACAGCTGTTGTCAGAGCGTTCATGTGAACATCGGAGTTTCCCGAGGCTACGACAAAGCAATCCGCCAGAGGCGTAACTTCGCAGACGTCCATTGTCAGTACGTTCAACGCACGTTTATCCAAAAGCGCGTTGACGAGAGCGTCTTGAATCTTTAGTGTTTCGGCGTTCATTGATAACTCCTTTTGATTTTATTGTTTCGCTAAAAGCGTCTGAAGGCGTTCAGCAACTTCCCCGTTATTGATTTTTCCGAGGATGAGCGCAACGGGATAAGGTATATTGGTCTTGCGGATCAGTTTTTCAGAAATACCGCAAAGTCGAGCCAGATCCTTTGCCATTTGCAGGGAACCTTTATCGGAATACTGGATCAAGCAATACCGGAAATCGGCGTGTTTGGCATTGCCTGTAAAGGCAACTTCGATTCCGGCCTGCTCGAACAGAGAGGTGAATTTCTTGCCCAATCCTGCTTTTCCTGTTCCGTTCAGGACTGCGATAGGAGCTTTAAAACGGCTGGCCAGAGCAGTCAGGCCTTCTTCCGGCAAATTTTGATCTGAAGCCGGTTCAGGTAAAAGTTCATTCTTCCGCAGGTTTGCGTCATCTGAGGCAGGCTTTTTAGCGCTGCGTCCGAAATTGGGGTCCATTTCCTCCGAGGCTTTTTGCAGATCAGGAACAAAATAACTGATACCGCCGATATAGGCCGGGCTGCCGGGCATCGTAAAAAAACGCACAGAGCTCAGCTTCATGTCTTTCAGCTGCCCGGCAAGCTGTAAAGCGGTTTTCACGGGCATGTCGGTTTGGATCTCTGACAAGGCCAGCTCGACAACTTCAGGAATACGGGGCAGAATAGCCGGAGTGGTGATCTTGTTCAAAAAAGCCTGCGCGAACTCCTGCTGACGTTTCATGCGCCCCATGTCTCCCATGGCGTCCATGCGGAAGCGCACATATTTCAGGCCATCAGCTCCATTCATGTGTTTCTTGCCCGGCTGAAAGTCAATGTGGAGATTTTGTGCCCGGTCCGTGTAGCGCATTCGTTTGGGTACGTTTATGTCGACGCCGCCGATCGCATCTACGATCTTAGGGAAAGATGTGTAGTTCAGGATCAAATAGTAATTGACCGGCACTCCCGTCAGATTTACGACAGTATCACGCAGGAGTTCAATTTCTCCAAAAGCAAAAGCATGATTGATCTTCTGCTGTTGCTTGTGTCCTTTGATCGAGACACGCGTGTCACGGGGGATCGACATGACCGAAGCTGTTTTTCGGTCAATATCAATGCGGGCGAGAATGATCGTATCTGAACGGCGAACTTCTTCCACATCGTCGATCCCCAGCACAAGTACGTTGAGTGTTCCATGCTGTTCGTCAAACTTAATGTTTTTCTTGATCTCTTCCGGCGTTGCATTGACGAGTGAATAGAGACGGTATGTTGCGCCCACGGCAAAAGCCGCTAAGGCAATAAGAAGCATAAGGATGATGCCGCCGCGTCTCATGCTGTCAGATCACTCTCCTTTGTTGACGCCGCTGTCTCTGTACAGACCGCGCTTATAGATGTATTGCTCCACGGAGTGCGGAAGAAGATACCGCAGATTTTCGTGAGCTGCGACGCGCTGCCTGATCTCCGTGCTGGAAATGGAAAGGAGCGGTATTTCCAGGTGAAGGACTTTTGAACGTACTTTCTCGGGAAGATTATCAAGTTTGTAACGTTCGTTCTCAAATCCAGGACGATTTGCTGCAACGATCGTACACAGTTCAGGAATAGTCTCGTACTCGGCCCAGGTGTTCATGTTCATCAGAGCGTCGATCCCTGTGATGAAAAAGAAATCGACGTCCTGCCCTGCGTACCAGTAACGCATTTCGCGAAGCGTATCAACAGTATGGCTGGGATCCTCCCGATCGATTTCCAGTCGTGAAACTGAGAAGCGGGGATTATCCAGCGTCGCCAGAAACGTCATCATATAGCGTTCTTCGGCCGGAGTGACATTCCGATAGGATTTTTGGTAGGAGTTCCCTGTCGGAACAAAAATCACTTCATCAAGCCGCAGTCTGCATAGCGCCTCCTGCGCAGCAAGGAGATGACCGAAGTGTATGGGATCGAACGTACCTCCCATGATACCGACGCGACGGCTAAAACGAGACTGATCAGTCATCAGTATGCGCGCTCTGGCTCAAAGCTGAACGAAACTCCGCCGATATATACCGTATCACCGGCAACAGCGCCGGCCTCTTCGAGGAGTTCTTCAACACGAAATTGCCGCATGAGTCTCTGCAGTCGGATGGGTGCTTCTTCCTGACTGAAATCATAACGTTCGACGGCTTTTTCTATGCGAGGATGAACGACTCGGAACACACCTTCGTCTTCTTTTATGATACGAGGTTTTCCGGCCGTGACGTTTTCTATATCAACCGGAGCGTCATAAAGACGATAAGAGCCCTTAGGACGCGGATGAGCCCGAACGATTTCAGCGATTTCCGTGATCAAGGCATCTATCCCTTCTCCACAAAGGGCGCTTGTCGAAAGAGTTTTCAATCCCCGCGAGGAGAAATAGTCCTTCAGATCATCAACGAGCGGCGAATCTGCCGGTACAGTGTCGGTCTTATTGAGAACGATCAGACCGGGACGCTCCGCCAGCGCAGGATCGTAATGACGGAATTCGTCAAGGACCACGTACCATTGACTGACAACAGCATCGAAATTCAACGCAGAAAGGTCAAGGACGTGAATGTTGACTCGAGTCCTTTCAATATGACGAAGGAAATAAAGTCCCAGTCCTTTATTTTCGTGTGCTCCTTCGATCAGACCGGGGACGTCAGCGAGAATGATCTTCTGATCGTCAACGGCGAGCACACCAAGGTTAGGGCTAAGCGTGGTAAAAGGATACCCGGCTATTTTGGGATTCGCATGAGAGATAGCTTTGAGAAGGCTGCTCTTGCCGGCGTTTGGCAAACCGACAAGCGCAACGTCGGCAATCATTTTCAGTTCCAGCTTAATGTCACGCTCTTCCCCGGGTTCTCCTTTTTCGGAAAAGCGCGGCGCACGGCGCTGCGAACTGGCAAAATGGGCATTACCCTTGCCGCCGCGGCCGCCGCGAGCTGCGACGCAGCTGTCTCCCGGTTCGACAAGGTCGGCAATTGGTGCGTCTGAATTCGCGTCATAGACGACCGTTCCGCAGGGAACGTAAATCGTCAGATCCTTGCCATTCGCTCCATAGCAGAGTTTGCCTGTCCCCGCGCCGCCACGTTCAGCCGCAAAACGATGATTATACTGATAATCGGCCAGTGTCAACAGATTCTGGGCAGCCTCGATGATAATGCTGCCGCCGTTGCCGCCATTACCGCCGTCCGGGCCACCTTTGGGAATAAACTTCTCGCGTCTGAAACTGACACATCCGTCTCCACCGTTGCCGGCTTTTACATGAATCCGCACCAGATCAACGAATTTCATTGCGTCACCCGCTTTCGTTTCACAGATACACGCGTCAGGTTATAAAAATCGGACCCCTGTGCTGTACAAGGGCCCGAAGGTAATCGATACGCCGCGCAGGGCAGAAAAGAGATTACTCGACAATGACAAGCTTTCGAGCGCCCTTCGTCGTGAACTTGACCACGCCGTCCTTAAGCGCAAAAAGCGTATAGTCTCTGCCAAGTCCAACATTCGTGCCCGGGTGGAACTTCGTTCCGCACTGGCGGACAAGGATATTTCCGGCCTTCACAACACAGCCTTCGGTCTTTTTGAGACCACGGTACTGAGCGTTCGAGTCACGTCCGTTTGTGCTGTTGCCCTGACCTTTTTTATGAGCGAAAAACTGCAGATCCATTCTGTTGAAAAGCATTTTATAAAGACACCTCCACAAATTTTACATAGTCCTGATATGACCGTGACGTCTCATACAGAGCTTTTATTATCGTCTCGACAAGTACGTTCAGTTCACGGCTGCTGTTGTTCTGCCAACGAATCTCGATGAGCGCGCCGTCTTCCTTGACTTTTGTGTCAGGAATAATATGGACATACTCGGTCAGACCGATATAAAGCGACTGTACAAGCACACTGATAGCAGCACAGACGATATCAGCGCCGGATTCTGCGTAGCCGCTGTGCCCTTCGACTTTAATGCCGACGGGTAATTGACTACGTCTGTACACGCTGATGTTCGTCACTAAACGTTGATGCTGCTGATCGTCACAGTCGTGAACGGCTGACGATGACCGCGGAAACGGCGCTGGTTCGTCTTGTTCTTGTACTTAAAGACAATAACCTTTTTCGCTTTGCCGTCACCATCCACAGTTCCCGTCACGCTGACGCCGGAAACATAAGGCGCGCCTACGGTCACTTTGTCGTCGCCGCCGACAAGGAAAACCTTGTCGAAGGTCACTGTCGAACCTGCTTCAAGACCAAGCTTTTCAACCTGGATCGTGTCGCCCGGTGTCACTCGATACTGCTTGCCGCCTGTTTCAATAATCGCGTACATAAATATTTTCCTCCTCTCGCTGGCCGCAGGTACCTTTCGATTTTCAACCCGCGCCATGCGGAATAACGTTGCTATTTTAGCGGCCCTTGTGCAATTCGTCAATGAGAATCTGAAAAAAACTGCAAATTTGCCCCAACTATTTCCTACGCACCTTTCCCGGTAGAATACTTTTATGATTGTGCCAGATGAAATCTTTATTAAAACAAATATAAAGGTGTGTTTTCATCGTACTTGCGAATTTCGTGGGGAAAGTGTAATATTTGGGAGTTTCGCGACATATTCATAATGTCTGTGCTACGTGTTTTTTTCTTAATCAGGTCAGCGCGCATCGTCGGTTCAGACATGTTATTACGCGCAATATGATAGCTATTATGGCAATATGAGTTAAGGAGGCTGTCGATATTTCATGATTTTATCGAAGTCAAAAATGTTTTATGCGGCTGTTTTATCAGCAACGTTTCTGCTGACTGGCAACGTTTTCGCGATGACTCAAAAGGAGTTCATGGACATTTGCCTGAAAGGTGATGCTTTGCGCGTGGCCGCAGCGCTCAAGGACGAGGGGGTATCGGCGAACAAAGCTGACGCCAAAGGTATGACGCCTTTAATGATGGCCGCGCAGGCCAAAGGCGCTGCGGCAGATCCGAACAAAATTCGTCTGCTTGCGGCTGCTGGCGGCAACGTAAATGCCTATAATAAAGACAGCATGCGCGTTCTTATGATCGCCGCACAAAGCACGACCAACCCTGAAGTGATCGCCGCACTTGTTTCTGCCGGCGCAGACATCGACGAACGCAGCGCGAAAGGTTTTACGCCGCTCTGCTTTGCCGCAGCCGGCAACCCGAATCCTGAAATCGTCAATATCCTTTTCGACCTCGGTTCTGATGTCAATGTTACGGACAACTCCGGTTCCACTCCGTTTTTGCTCGCAGCCCGTTCCGGTAATTCATACGCTGTCCTGAACGCGTTGCTTGAGGTTGGCGCGAATCCGAACACGCCGAATTCGGCAAAGAAAACGCCTCTCAGCTTTATTGAGTCCAGCAAAAAATACACGGCCGAACAGATCGCAGCCTTGAAAGAAGCAACGCAGCAGGAACCTCGTCCCAAGGCTGTCGGCGCTCAGCGTTTTGCCAGGTTGTGCAGTCGGGGCATAGAGCCTCGTGTCAGAGCATTTCTGGAGGCACGTACGGATCCCAACGAGCCTTATGAAGGTCTCACACCATTGATGTACGCAGCCAGAGATAATACTCATCCAGGCGTCATCGGCACGCTGATTAAATGGGGCGCGAAAGAAAACGCCCGCGATGAAAAGGGACGTACGGCTATGATCCATGCAGCCCAGTCGAGTCGGACTCCTCTTGTGTTGATGGAGCTTCTCACTCTGGGGGCCAGAGCCGACTTCCGCGACATAGAAGGCAAAAATGCACTTGATTATGCTCGCATGAACCCCACGTATACGGCAGATAATCTGCTTCTTCTTACGTCGATCCTCAACAGTGTCAACGAGGCTGAAGTACGCGGTGCTAGGATCGAAGCGGAACGCAGCAAATCAAACGCACCGTCTGAAAGCACTCAGATCACATCTTTATATCGCAAACTGACTGAAGATCAGGCAGAGATCCTGCGTCTCACAACAGCAGCAGCCGAACTTCAGAAGAAAGCCGATCAGTCTGCCGCAGCGCTGAAAGAACTGCAGAGCCGCTTTTCCAGCGACAGGGCACAGGTAGAGCAGCAGCAGACACTTATCGCAAAACTGAACGACAACATCACTGCGCTCAAAAACGAACAGAGCAAAGATCAGGCTTCAAACCGTGATAACGTCGAAAAGCTGACTGTGCTCTGGAAATCAGAAATGCAGAAAAACCTCAAACTGGTCGAAGAAAACACGCTGAACACTCAGAATTTGAACAAGCGTCTGACTGACGTCACCGCTCAGCTTCACAACGCTGAAGAAGCTCTTCAGCGAGTCGCGCACGAGAAAGAACAGGCCGAAGCACGTTATCAAAAAGAAAAAAGCGAAGCCGAGATGGACTTCCAGGCTGCGATGGCGCGGCTGAACGAGGTGCACCGCAACGAACTCGAAGACGTAACAAGTCAGCTTCGAGCCGCGGAGGAAAGAGAACGCACATCCCAGCAATATCAGACTGTCGCATCCACGCAGCATCGGCAGGAGATCATCGACCTCAAATCAGCCCATGCACGTGCGCTTGAAGAAAATACGTTGAAATTTGAACAACAGATCGCACAGCTCAAAATTCAGTTCGACAGAGATATGGAAGACGCCCGCGCGACTGCCGAAAAACAGCATGCGGAAGAAATGCAAAATGCGGCAGAACTCCTCAAACAGCAGCATAATGACGTCCTCCTTCATGAGCAAAGCCAGCAGGCACTTGCGCTCGTTAATCAGAAGAAACAACTTGAGGAGGACTTTGATAAACGGCTCGCGAAACTATCTCAGCAAAAGGACGACGAACTGCGTCAAAGGATCGAAACTTTTGAACAGGAAGCCGCCGCACTCAAGTCACAGTTCAGCGAGACGCTTGACGCGCTGAACGCTTCTCTTCAGCGTGAGCGCGAGAACAATTCGCGTCTTTCATCTGAACTTGACCAACTGAGAACTCAGTCGCAAAACGAAATAACCGCTTTGAACACACAACTTAAAAACAACGAAGCTCAATATCAGGTCCTTCTGCTTCAAAAGCTTGCAGAACAGGAGAGTCAGCTCCGCGCCGCTTTTGAAGTCGAAAAGGCACGCATGGAAACGCAGCATCGTCAGGAACTGCTGGACGTTTCCTCAAAACTTGAAGCGCAGCACGCAGATACCGTCAACAAGTTGAAGAACGAGCATCAGCGCAAGATGAACGATACCGTGTCGCAGCTGCAGCAGGAATTCGATCAGGCTCAGGCCGAGTCTCGCAGAGAAATAGAAAGTGCTCTGGCAGCTGCGGTCGAACAGGACAAATCGCAGCGGGAAAAGAACGCCGCTACCGCTCGGGCTGGTGTGGAAAAAGGCAGGCAGGAAGCGCGTCAGCTTCTTGAAAGCGCTTATGCTCAGTCGCTCCGCCAGGCCGAGCTGCGGTACGATAAACTGCTCAAAGAACAGCTGCTCAAACAGAGGATCGAATTCGACGCGGCTGTGGAAGTCCTAAACAGCAAGCATCGTCAGGAATTGGAACAAGCCGCAGCTAAGGCAGAGATCGAACGGCGTGAAGCGCTTACAGCTCAGCGGAACAAGGACGAACAAACTTTTGTCGCAGAGCGGGAAAAACTTGAACAGGAATGGCACGTGCGGGAGCAGGAACTTCTCTCCCGTCACACGCAGGAGATCGAACAGCTGCGACTTTCAAATGCGAAAAGCAGCGACGAACTGACGGCCTCGTTGAAGCGAGAATATGAGACTCGCACAGAAGCTCTCTTGGCACAGAAAGATGCCCAGCACGCAGCAGAACTGCAAAAACTTGAAGCGATCCAAAAAAGCGCGATGAAATCGCTCGAAGAACGTTATCGTCTGGAGCAGGAACAACAACAGACCCTGGCAAAAAAAGACTGATCGCAAAAAGTCCCCGGAGAATTATCACCGGGGACTTTCGTTGTATTAAGCTGTCTGTTAAACTATTTGAACCACTTGTTGCGAAGAGCCTCAAGCTCGCCGCTTTTATTCATTTCCTCGATCACTTTGCTGACTGCCTCTGTCAGAGCAACATCCTTTTTCGGCATGGCAACTGCCTTGTCAGCTCCTGTAATCTGCTTGTTGAACGCGACGACGACTTTACCCTTGAAGTCCTTGGCCTCAACGAATTTCTTAGCGACGGGGATATCCATGAGCGTTGCTGCAGCGCGGCCAAGAACGACCTCACGCACGCAGTCGTCAAATTTCTGGAACGTCTTGACCTCGACATTGCCAAGACTACGGGCAAAAGTTTCCTGAACGGTCCCGATCTGCACGGCGACGATCTTGCCTGCGATCTCATCTGTGTTCTTGGGAGGATTCTCTGCCCCCGTGACGAACGCACTGAACGAAATCTCATAAGGTGCCGAGAAGTTCACGCGTTTCGCGCGTTCCTCGGTGGCAGACATTCCGGCCGCAACAAGATCGATCTTTCCTGACATTAACGAAGGGATCAGCGAATCAAAAGGCATGTCGATCCACTGCAGTTTCTTGCCCAGCTTAGCGGCGATCGTCTCAGCCAGCTCGATATCGAAGCCCTCAAGCTCGCCTTTGGCATTGCGTGATTCGTAAGGCGGATAAGTCGATTCCGTCCCTGCAATCAGCGTATCCTTGTCAAGCGCTGATGCGCCAAAAGCACACGACGCAAACGCAAAAATGAAGAACAACAACGCGGAAATCTTTTTGTACATCATACTCAGCCTCCAAAAATTAAAGTAATAACCCATTGGCATGTGTATGATATGACGTCGCGTTTCTTTTGTCAATGACTTATGAAATTGAGTTTAACATCGTGCAAGAGTGTCATATAATGGTATTATTATGGAAGTGTGGTATGAATTATGCTGACCGAAGAACAATTTGTCCAAAAAGTCCTTTCACTTGGCGGAGAGGCATACATCGTAGGCGGTTGGGTTCGTGATCGCTGTCTCGGGCGCATCGCACATGATAAAGACTTCGTTATCTGCGGCCTAAGCAAAGAAACGTTTGAAGGTGCTTTTTCTACAACACCGGTGGGAAAGCAGTTCCCGGTCTATTTACTTCAAATCGACGGATTGAGCCGCGAAGTGGCGCTTGCCCGCACTGAGCGGAAAACGGGATATGGGTATCATGGTTTTGAGGCAGCTTTTACTCCAGATACGAGTATTGAAGAGGATCTTTTCCGCAGAGATACGCGCATGAACAGCATGGCTGTACGTCTTTCAGACGGCGAAATCATCGATCCTTTCGGAGGAAGAGATGACATACAAAAGCATCTTGTGAGTGCGACGTCATTTCATTTTCGCGATGACCCTGTCCGCGCACTGAGAGCGGCACGTCAGGCAGCTCAGCTAGGGTTTACTGTGGCTGACGATACGATCTCATTGATGCGCGATTGTGCAGCAGAATTGGCGTTCGAGCCGACAGAGCGTATTTTCAATGAGATGCAAAAAGCACTTCTATCAGATAGACCCAGCATATTTTTCGTAACGCTTCGCGATGCCAGTCTCCTCTCCTCCACTTTTCCTGAACTTGAGGCTCTCAGCGGCGTAGAACAGCCTGTTCAATATCATCAGGGATACGACGCTTTTGAACATACGATGATTGTTTTGGACAGAACGGCATCGCTTTCACATAGCGAGGTCACACGTTTTGCGGCGCTCGTTCATGATCTTGGTAAAGGTTTGACGCCACGCGAACAATGGCCGCATCACTATGGCCACGAAATACTTGGACTTTCTGCTCTGCACAGCATGAATCAGCGCATGACCATGCCCAAGCAATGGTTTCGCTTTGCGTCATTTATTATCAGCCACCACATGGAGATACCACGAACAAAAAAAGCCGGGAAGATTCTGAAATTCCTGCTGGAAATGCAAAAGTATAATTTTTCACCGGCGGAGATTGGCATAGTTATCACTGCTGATCATGATCGTGTGCCGCACTGGCTTTATGACGCTGATGATTTACTCGGCCTGATCGACAAAGAACGTCAGAACATCGTCTTTCCGGATCATCTTCCGTCCGCTCAGCGCGGGAACTGGCTGAATATGATCCTAGCCAACAAGCTTGCTGAACGAATCAAACGTCTATAACAAAAGCCTGCATGCCTTTCTTCGGTCATGCAGGCTTTTCCTCTGAACTTTCCAGTAAAACTAGCCAACGACAACGTGCGCGCAACGGTTGCACAATCCGTCAGGATGCGTACTTTCTTCGTATTTCCAGCAGCGCGGACACTTCGTGCCTTTGGCAGGCAAAACTTCGACTTTGATATCGTCCTCGCTCTTCACAGTCTCATCCGCAAAGCTGAAACCAGAGGTAATGCACACCATGGCCCAGTCTTCGGTGCTCATTGCTTTCCGATAGAACTCCGGGGCTGTAACGACGACATTTGCTTCAAGCGCCTGTCCGATCTTTCCGGCGGCGCGTTCGGCTTCAAGCGCCTTACTGACAGCACCGCGAAGGAGCTTGATCTTTTCCCACTTTTCGATCAGCGCGTCGTCACGCTCCGCAGCGTTGGGCTCGGGCCAACCGCTGAGGAAAACGCTCTCAGCCAGCGAAGGATCGAGCACGCGCAGCTGTTGCCAGATTTCTTCGGAGGTGAAGCTGAGAACTGGAGCCAAAAGCCGTGCAAGGGTCGTGACCGTCTTCCACATCACAGTCTGACAGGCACGGCGGCTCAAGCCGTTTTCGGCATCGGCATAGAGGCGATCTTTGCTGGCGTCAAGATAAAGCGCGCTGAAATCGTTGACACAAAGCTGATGGATCACAGTCACAGGCATATGGAAATCATATTCTTCCCAGCCTGCCGTCACGCGCTCGATAGCACGATTCAGCAAAGACAGCGCCCAGCGGTCAAACTCGGGCATCTTATCAAACGGCACGGAATCTTTCGAGGGATTAAAACCGTTCAGGTTCCCGAGCATAAAGCGCGCCGTGTTGCGAATGCGGCGATATTCTTCGGCAAGGTTCTTGATGATCCCGTCGGAGATGTGGATATCGCTACGGTAATCGGCTGAAGCGACCCAGAGACGAAGGATATCAGCGCCGTCACGGTTTGTGATCTTCTCAGGAGCAACACCGTTGGCAAGAGACTTCGACATCTTGCGCCCCTGCTCGTCGACGATGAAACCGTGCGTCAAAACTGCCTTGTACGGTGCTTGATCGGTCACGGAAACGGAAGCGAGCAGCGACGTCTGGAACCAACCGCGGTGCTGATCCGCGCCTTCCAGGTAAAGATCGGTCGGCCAGGTCAGGTAAGGACGGGACGGCACGTCCATAACGGAGAAATGGCTGACGCCGGAATCGAACCACACGTCGAGGATGTCTTCACCCTTGCGAAGATGATGTCCTCCGCAGTGCGGACATACGCACAGATCCCCGAGCAACTCTTCGGGAGTATGTGCCCACCAGGCGTCGGAACCTTCAACAGCGACTTTCTCAGCAACCTTGCGGATCCTGTCGCCGGTTAGGATCGTCTCATGGCAGTCTTCGCACTCAAATGCGGGGATCGGGACGCCCCACACGCGCTGACGGCTGATGCACCAGTCGGAACGCTCCGCAACCATATTGTAGATGCGGTCGTGCCCCCAGGCAGGGATCCATTTCACTTCATTGTCGATCACGTCAAGAGCCTTTTTCTTGAACGCAGCCACGTCGATGAACCACTGCGGCGTCGAACGGAAGATAACGGGTTTGTGGCATCTCCAGCAGTGCGGATAACTGTGGCTGATCTTTTTCAGGCCAAGCAGTCGTCCTGCGGCTTCGATCACTTCAAGGGCATGACGGCCGCCTTTATCGAGGTCCATGCCGCCGACACAGGGCGTGTCGGGCTTATAGTGTCCAGTCGCATCGACGGGATTATAGTTTTCAATGTGATATTTCTGCCCCGTCTCAAAGTCCTCAACACCGTAGGCCGGTGCCGTATGGACGCAGCCGGTGCCGGCGTCGAGCGTCACGTAGGCAGCCAGAACAAGCGGCGTCTTGCAGGGGTACATCGGGTGGTTGGCATTAAGCAGTTCGAGATCTTTACCCTTGACGGTAAGCAGACGCTTTGAGAAATCCAGCCCCGTGTCGCGAGAAACGGCTTCGGCCATCGCGTCAGCGATCAGATAGACCTTATCGCCCACCTCAAAGAACGTATAATCATAATTGGCGTGGAGCGTCACAGCACGGCTGGCAGGAAGCGTCCAGGGCGTCGTCGTCCAGACCACGACATTGACGTCGCGTCCCTTCAGGACAGGGAACTTCTCCATCACTTCATCATCCATCTGATACGCAACAAACACAGAAGGCGAAGTGACATCGGCATACTCGATCTCCGCCGCAGCCTCAGCTGTCTGGCAGTCGATGCACCAGTAAACAGGCTTCGTACCGCGGTAAACAAACCCTTTATCAACGATCGATGCAAGCGTTTCAAGTTCGCGGGCTTCAAACTCAGGCTCCAAAGTCATATAGGGCTGATCCCAGAGCATCAGGCACCCCAGTCTGATCATACCCTCGCGCTGAATATCGACATATTTAAGTGCATAATCATGGCACTTGGCACGAAGTTCAAGCGGAGGTGTTGTATCTTTGTTAAGCTTTTCGTCCTTAAGCACTTTCAGCTCGATCGGAAGTCCGTGAGTATCCCAGCCGGGAACGTACGGCACGTAATAACCGCGCATGGACTTGTACTTGACGATAAAGTCCTTGAGCGATTTGTTCAGAGCGTGACCGATGTGGATCGCGCCGTTGGCATAGGGCGGCCCGTCATGGAACATGAAAGACTGCTTACCTTTGTTGCTGTCAAGCATTTTCCGGTAAATATTGTTGTCTTCCCAGAATTTGATCGTCTCGGGTTCTTTTTTCGCAAGGCCAGCTCTCATGGGGAAAGCCGTCACCGGCAAATGGAGCGTCGATTTGTAATCAACCGACATACATGTCACCTCTCTATCAAATATCGTTCGCCTCTAAAGGCGAAACCTTTAAACCCAATTCATAAAATAACAGGGAGGAATGAGCATCGAAGCCCGTCCTCCCTGTTTTTACGCACGACAAACTAGACCGTCGTCAGAGGAAGAGACCACGATGCGAGAGCTGCCGCTATAATAATGTTGACTGCGAAAAAAGAACAAACGCTCCGCATTCGCTTTCACCTCCACAGGATGTGTCGCCATGATTTTCTGACAGACGGAAATACAACGAAGATTCTAACAGCCTTGCCGCGCTTCGTCAATATTTTTCGAGGAACGACGGCATAAAAATACACTTTGCTGCTTAAAAAGCGTGGTTATTCCCAGTAACGGGAACATTGCGAGTGGCTACCACACGGCATGGCACACCGGCAGGACTGTCACACACAAGGTCGCCGATCTTGACGGGCGCATGCAGGACGATTTTCTTCAAACTCTCGCGAACATTACTGATCTGCGCCAGAGGAATAGCGTCAAGCGTGCGAACGCTGACCACGGGGAGCGTCCCGCCAGTAACAAGGACGTTGGTGGAAATCGTGCGAAGCGGGTTTTCGACTTCCTGTTCTGCCCACGACTTGCCGCGCGGACAGAGATTACCTGAAACTGAGAGGCACTGCGGCTTTACTCCTTCAGCCACCTCCACCTGCAACGCACAGCCGTTAGGACACACAACACACGTGTATTCATGAAGCGTGCTCATTGTACCGACACCTCCAGTGTGGAGCAGTTTTTCAAATCCTCGGTTCTGACAGTGATATGCTCCATCACAGCAGGATGAAGGCGGATCTTCTTTTGACGTACGATTTCACGTCCATCGGCAGTCACGACAAGCGAACGATTGCGGTCGGGCGCGCCGATCCTAAAAGCGATCGATACATCTTTTTCGCCGCTGATGCGTGAGGGCATCGTGTAACGTACGCCATTTCCGGGCCTCACGGCAATATCGCAGACTGCTTTTCCGCTATTCAATGCCCAGACAGCAGCTCGTTTGCCGGCTTCAGCGGCTTCTATTGAGACCCAATCGACAAGATCATGCACGTGCAGTACATTGCCGCAGGAAAAGATCCCATCGATACTTGTCATAAAGTTATCGTCAACTGCAGCTCCGTTCGTGACTGGATCGATCGCGATCCCTGCCATACGAGTCAGTTCGTTTTCGGGAATCAATCCTACCGAAAGCAGGAGCGTATCACATTCAAAAACACGTTCCGTTCCGGGAATCGGTCGACGTTTCTCATCGACTTTTGATACCTGGATCGCTTCCAGTCGATCATCACCAATGATGTCGGTCACGGTCGTGCTCAGATAAAGGGGAATATTGTAATCGTTCAGGCACTGCTGGATATTTCTCGGCAGTCCGCTCGAATACGGCAAGAGCTCAAAAACTGCCTTCACCTCTGCCCCTTCAAGGGTCATACGCCGTGCCATGATCAGGCCGATATCACCCGAACCAAGGATGCAGACCTTTTTACCGGGCATGAGGTTGCTCAGGTTGACAAAATTCTGCGCCGCTCCGGCTGTATAAATACCCGAAGGGCGTGTACCGGGGATCGAGAGCGCACCGCGGGGACGTTCGCGGCACCCCATAGCCAGAACGACAGCGCCGGCCTTAAGTCGGATCATCTCGCCGCGGCGGCTGATCAGCAGTTCTTTTTTGGGTGAAAGTTCCATCACCATTGATTCGGTCATGGCTTCGATGCCTAATTCGTGAAAACGATCGATATCGCGCTGTGCGTACTCCGGCCCGGTCATGGCCTCGCCAAAGCGATGAAGGCCAAAGCCGTCATGGATGCACTGATTTAAAATTCCGCCAAGGAGGCGGTCACGCTCGATCAGAATCACGTCTTTACAGCCGGCTTCATAAGCTGAGATAGCCGCAGCCAGCCCGGCAGGACCACCGCCGATCACGGCAACGCCGCATGTCCTCTCTTTCATCATCGAAGTCCACCTCCATTCAAAACCTGTCCGGCAAACATCGTTGATTTCTCGCTGTGATCGACAAAATCTTCCCACTTCCAGCCGAACTCTTCATATAGGAGCCTTGCAATGCGAGGTATGCAGAAGCCGCCCTGACAACGTCCCATAGACACGCGTGAACGATATTTCAAACTGACGAACGTCTTTGCGCCAAGAGGATTATTCAGGGCATTAAGCACTTCTCTCTTGCTGACGGATTCACAGCGGCAAATCATTTCGCCATAATCAGGATCGGCAGCAATGAGCTCCGCACGCTCTTCGGGAGAACGCTCGCTGAAAAACAGGTCGCTGCCGGGGCGAACGCCATTGAATTCGGTATTTGGCGGGAGCAGCAGGTGCGCTTGAATCATTCCGACGACCATCTCGGCGATCGCCGGGGAACTGGTCAGGCCCGGGCTTTCAATGCCGAGGACATTGATAAATCCCTTCACGTCCTGCCTGTCTTCGACGACGAAATCCGCGTTTCCGCCCACTTCAGGAGGCGTCTGCTTAGCACGGAGACCGGCAAAATTGCGGATGTAATCGGAAACACGAATATCAGGCAGAAGTTTCAGGCCCTCTTCTCGTAACGAGGCCATCGTCGGGGCTACGTTTCCCGTCCAGTACGGCGAGTCCTGATAATCGGCACTGGGGCCGATGAGGATGTTCCCGTCCACAGTCGGCGTCAGATGGATCCCCAATCCGGGATTTTTAGGGTTGGGCGTAGGATATATCAGCGTACGCAGCGTTCCGTCAAGACGCTTATCAAGCACATAATATTCGCCGCGGCAGGGATAGATATGATATTCACGGATTCCCACCATCTCACAGATTTTTGCAGCAAATAATCCGGCCGCATTGACAAGTACTTTTGCAGTTACAGTCTCGCCGCGCTTATTGTTGAGTGCAAAACCATTATTCTCCGGAAGGACTTCTATACCGCTGACCTCCCAGTTCAGACAAATATCTACGCCGTTGCAGTGTGCATTTTCGGCCAGAGCGATTGTCAGACCGTAAGGTGAAATGATTGAGCTGCTCGGCGACCAAAGAGCGGCGATCCCCTCAACGTCGGGCTGGATCTCGCGCATCCGTTTTGAATCAATGATCTCAAGCCCGGGCGCACCATTAGCTTTCCCCTGTTCGTAAATACGCTCCAACCCAGGCAGATCGTCTTTATCGAGTGCAACTGTCAGCTTACCGATTCGCTTGATCTTCACTTTCAGATCGCGGCACAGTTCGTCCATCATCGCGTTGCCGCGAACAGCCAGCTTTGCCCGCAGAGTTCCGGGTTTATAATTGATGCCTGAATGGAGCACGCCGCTGTTGCGGCAGCTGGTACCCAGAGATACGTCCAGCTCCCGCTCAAGCAGGCAGGTTTTTATTCTGTATTTTGAGAGTTCCCTCGCGATCGCACAGCCGACGACACCTCCGCCGACGACCGCGACATCATAGGCAGTTCTCATTCCAATCCCTCCGTGAAGATAGAATCGTACTATATAAGTAATATACCAAAAGAATGATTATGAATCAAGGCAAAACAATTAAAAAAGCCGGGAGAACGATTTCTTCCGGCTTTATGTGTCGCTAAAATCCTGCTGTTCCTGCCAGATCAAGGATGGCGCTGACATAACGTCGCATTTCCACAAGATCAGTTCCTGCAAACCTTACTGTACGCCCGCTTACCCGCTCAACGAACGGCAGCGTTGCAGCGGCGTCGCACTGTGACGTCCTTATGAAATCGATCTCGATCGCCCACGGGGTTTTGACCTTGAATACTGGTGCCTTGCGTTTGCTGACCATCTGTGCAGCGTTGATGGCCGCTTCGTAAATGATCTTATTCGTCTCACACGGAGACAGACATTCAGCTGAGAGTCGTCCGCGCCCTTTTTTCACTGCCGCGGTGGTTAAATACTTCCCAAATAGTAATTCAGCTTCAGTGCAAACAGCCTCGTCGCCTGTGACAAGAGCAACAGGGATGTTTTTTCCCGCAGCGGCCGCTGCATTAATACCCGTTTCGCCGACTTCGACTCCGTTTAAACGAATACTGTATGCGACGCGGGGATCGATCGTATGATCCAGCACGGCGTTTTTCGCGCCGGCCATGCAATGATAGCAGAGAAAGAATACTCCGTCGCACTGCTCGAAGCCTTCCATCATGCCAAGCGTTTTCGGCGAACCGCTGATAAGCGTCGAACCTCTTGGCCAATCACAAATTTCCAGATTGGTCATATGGTTATGCGCGTCGTTGACGATAACCTGGTCGGCGCCCCCGTCTAGCGCACCACGCACAGCCGCGAGCACATCGTGCCGCTGCATTTGACGCCCAAAAACGTATTCCGGACGGTCGCTCTCGCACTGTTCAACAGAGGTTATACCGGTTGCGCCTTCCATATCGGCGCTGATAAAGATTTTCATATAGTTTGGGAGGAAGACAGGCTCACTGCTTATGAGCGCAGTTCAGAGGTCCGACCATCAGTTCAGGACGGACTGTTTCGTCAAATTCCTTTTCAGTCAGATAACCAAGCGCCATGGCAGCCTCACGCAGGGTCGTTCCCTCGTGATTAGCTTTTTTGGCGATTTCGGCAGCTTTATCGTAACCGATCTTTGGAGTCAGCGCTGTAACAAGCATGAGGCTGCGGTTCAGGTTTTCAGCAATCCTGGCTTCGTTGGCTTCCAAACCGACAAGGCAGTTGTCGGTAAACGAGATCATCACGTCGCCAAGCAGGCGGCAGCTTTGCAGGAAGTTGTAAGCCGTAACAGGGAGGAACACATTGAGTTCAAAGTTTCCCTGTGAAGCGGCCATGCCGACAGCCACATCGTTGCCCATCACCTGTACTGCAACCATCGTCACGGCTTCGCATTGCGTGGGGTTGACCTTGCCCGGCATGATCGAACTGCCCGGTTCGTTTTCGGGAATCTTCAGCTCGCCAAGACCGCAGCGCGGACCGGAAGCAAGCCAGCGCACGTCGTTGGCGATCTTCATAAGGTCGGCAGCAAGCGCTTTAAGCGAACCGTGCAGAGTAACGATCTCGTCGCGGCTGGTCAGTGAATGGAACTTATTTGGAGCCGTACGGAAATCAACGCCCGTGATGTCGCCGATTTCCTGCGCAACGATCTTGCCGAATTCGGCAGGAGCGTTCAATCCTGTTCCCACGGCAGTACCGCCAAGGCCAAGCTCCTTCATGAACTCAACAGAGGTCATGATCATCGTCTGGCAGCGTTCAAGCATACGCGCCCAGCCGCTGATCTCCTGTCCGAGTGTGAGCGGTGTAGCATCCTGCAAATGCGTACGGCCGATCTTGACGAGGTTCATGTATTTTTCAGACTTGGCTTTCAGACAAGCATGCATTTTTTCGAGTGCAGGAAGAACACCCTTTTCAACGGCGAGGACCGCCGCAATGTGAAGCGCCGTCGGGAAGGTGTCGTTGCTGCTCTGGCTGCGATTGACGTGATCGTTGGGATGGACTTTCTGTCCCAGATGATCGGAGGCAAAATGAGCGAGCACTTCGTTCACGTTCATGTTGCTCTGAGTGCCGCTGCCTGTCTGCCAGACCTTGAGCGGGAATTCGTCCCAGTGATCTTCGCTAAGAAGGTGCGTGGCAACGTGCATGATAGCGTCGGCGATCTTCGGATCAAGCACGCCAAGGCGTGCATTAGCAGCAGCCGAAGCTCTTTTGAGGATCAGGAAAGCTTCGATGATCTCTCGCGGCATCGTCTCCGTGCCGATACGAAAGTTTTCAAAACTGCGCTGTGTCTGTGCTCCCCAGTGATGGTCCGCAGGGACTTTGATCTCGCCCATGCTGTCTTTTTCGATACGGTATTCCATTTATTATTCCTCCTTATGAAAATAAATACTTACCAGAGCTGTTTCAAGTTTAACACAAATCCTGCCTGTGGACCATATCGTTTTAACAGAAAAAGTGAAAAAAATCACCATGCAATATACAAATTAAGAAGCCAGCGCACATAGTTGACGCTGACTTCTAAAAAAGTAACCGAAACAGTGGTGCCCAGAGCGGGACTCGAACCCGCACGACTTACGTCAGGGGATTTTAAGTCCCCAGTGTCTACCGATTCCACCATCTGGGCCTATTGGAACACACTGGACATAATACCACAGTTTACAGTCGCTCTCAACATTTGCGAGACGATATTATTCATCTGTCGGTTGGCTGTGAGCTTTTTTCCAGGCTTTGATCTGTTCCAGACGAGTTTTGTATTTACATTCAAGCCCCTGCTCTGTAGGGTGATAATACTCCGTCCCCTGCAAAGAATCAGGGAGACATTGCATGTTTGTCAGTTTTTCGTCGCTGTCATGCGCGTACTGATATCCCTTGCCGTAATCCAACTCTTTCATAAGCCGAGTCGGAGCGTTGCGGATCACCAGTGGTACGGGCTCGGCAAGCTGCGCAAGTGCGTCTTTACGTGCTGCACCATATGCGGTATAAAGCGCATTGGATTTTGGAGCAAGAGCCATCGTCACAACGGCCTGCGTCAAATGGACGCTGCATTCGGGCATACCGATAAAATGACAGGCATGGTACACAGCAACAGCCGTTTCCAATGCACGTGGGTCAGCCAGTCCCACGTCTTCGCTTGCAAAGCGGACAACGCGACGTGCAATATAGAGCGGATCCTCCCCCGCTTCCAGCATCCGTGCCAGCCAGTAAACGGCAGCATCAGGATCCGAATTACGCATGGACTTGTGGAGTGCGGATATGAGGTTGTAATGCTCCTCGCCGTTTTTGTCATAAAGCAACGACTTTTTCGAGACGCACTGTTCAAGTACTTCACGACTAACAGTAACGACGCCGTTTTCTTCATTTCCGTTGAGAACGAGCATTTCCAGCGTCGAAAGAGCGCTCCTCGCGTCGCCGTTGGCAAAGCGGGCGACAAGTTCATACATGTCGTCCTCGATTGCGATTTTCTGATAACCAAAACCCTTTGGGCTTTTAATCGCACGATGAAGCAGTTCTACAAGGTCTTCTGTCTGCAACGGCTGAAGGACGAAAACCTTACAGCGCGATAAAAGAGCGCTGTTGACCTCAAACGAAGGATTCTCTGTCGTCGCCCCGATGAGGATGATACTCCCCTTTTCAACGAACGGAAGAAAAGCATCCTGTTGCGCTTTGTTAAAGCGATGGATTTCATCGACAAAAACGATCGTTTTGCCGCCAAAGGTACGATTTTTATCGGCCTGCTGCATGACTGCACGGATTTCTTTGATGCCGCTCGTTACCGCGGAAAAATTGATAAATTCCGCCTGCGTGCGGTTTGCAATGATTCGCGCCAACGTCGTTTTGCCGACGCCGGGCGGCCCCCAGAAGATCATCGACGAAATGCGGTCGTTTTCTATCAGGCGGCGCAGTATCTTATCTTTGCCTATGAGATGTTTTTGTCCAGCGAATTCATCGAGGTCCTGAGGCCGAAGGCGTTCCGCAAGCGGCTGTTCACGACCTCTTTCAAACAGATTGAGTTCTTCTTCCATCATTGTCCACGGTCGCCTCGCCAAACAAGGTTCAACAGTTACTCGACGGACACAGACCGCGCAGAGGACATTTGCAGCACTGGGGAGATCGTGCCTTGCAGATGTTTTTGCCGTGCTGAATGAAGTTTAGATGTCCCGCTGTTTTCAGCTCAGTGGGAATGATCGTTTCCATCCGTGACTGGATCTCTGCAGGCGATTCATTATCTTCGGCCCATCCAAGGCGTTTGCAAATCCTCGCCACATGGGTATCGACCGGGAAAGCAGGGAATCCGAGGTCAAAAGCAAGTACGCATGCGGCCGTTTTAGGACCAACGCCCTGAATGTGCGTCATAAACTCCCACGCTTCGTCCGGCGTCCCCTTTTTAAGCATTTTCAAAGAGTAAACGCCATAATCTTCTTTGACTTTTTTCAGTACACGCTGGATAGTCGCAGCCTTATTGTTGCAGATTCCAGCAGGTTTAATAGCCTCAGCAATCGTTTCTTTCGACAGACGGGCAATTTTATTCCATGCGCCTATTTCTTTAAGTCGTTCAAACGCCATATCACGGTTCCGGTCATTTGTGTTTTGCGACAGAACGGTTTCGATCAGTCCGTCGAGCGGCTCCTCATACACGATTTTCGCGGATTCGGTCCCCTGTTTCCAGAGCTGTTCAAGTATTTCCAACACGGTATTAACAGGCGGCGGGCCGATCTTTTGCGGTTGTACGTTTTTTGCAATATCAACACGGCTCATGACTTTTTCTCCTTTGAGACGTTGTCAATTTTTCCCTGAGCAAGTTCTGCGGTTTTATCGATCCATTTCTTCAATTTGCGCATGGCTCGTCCGTGGACGGAGTTCTCAGGATACGTTCCGTCGGCCCGGCAAACACCGGCCGGTACACCGGTCAAAAGCTCGATGCCTTCATCAATCGTTTTCACTGTCCAAATGTGAAACTGCTTTTTACGAATAGCTTCGACAACATGGTGATCGAGCATCAGGTGTTGAACATTCTGAACAGGTATCATTACACCCTGCTCTCCTGTCAGTCCACGCTCCTGGCAGTAGCTGAAGAAACCTTCGATCTTTTCATTGACGCCGCCGATTGCCTGGATGTTGCCGAATTGATCGACCGAGCCCGTCACCGCGATATTCTGTGCAATAGGAACGTCGGCCAGAGATGATAGCAGGCAATACAACTCAGCAGACGAGGCGCTGTCACCGTCGATGCCGCCGTAATTCTGTTCGAAAGCCAGCCGAGCCGACAAGGTCAAAGGCATATTTTGAGCGTAAACGCGGCCGAGGTAGCTGCTCAATGTCAGTAGTCCTTTGGTATGGATGGGACCGGCCATCGAAGTTTCCCGTTCGATGTTGATTACTCCCTCCTGCCCCATAAAGGTGTTCGCGGTGATTCTTGAGGGATGACCGAACGCCACATCAGCAAACTCGACGACAGCAAGACCGTTGATCTGACCGATGACCTTTCCTTCGGTATCGATTCGGACGATTCCCTCGGCAAAACTGCGACGGATCTTTTCCTCCGTCAACGCCGAACGGTCGCGTTTTTCACGGATCGCTTCCAGTACGTGCTGCTGATCTACTTTCTTCGCACCGTCATTGATCGCCCAAACAGAAGACTCGATCACGTACTCACGCAGAGCGTTAAAATGCGTCGAAAGTTGATTCTGATCCCCTGCAATGCGCGATGCGTGTTCGATCAGTTCGGCAAGCGCAGCCTTTGTAAAGGGCAGACATTTCTCGCGTTCGCCGACAGTCTTGATAAAACGGGCCATATCGCGCTCGTTTTCAGCTGTACGCGGCATTTCATAATCAAATTCCGCTACAGCCTTGAAGATTTTAGGGAACTCGGGATCGTATTCTCGCAATAAATAATAGATGTAGTAACTGCCAACAAGGATCACTTTCGTTTTCAGAGGGACGGGCTCGGGCCGAGGTGTCGCCACTGGCATGACGCTGAACTGATCGCTCAAGTTCTCCACCGTGAGGATTCCTGTGCGTAAAACACGCTTTAGAAGGTCATACGACATAAAATTGCGGAGCAGTTCTTCCGCATCAATGACGAGATATCCCCCGTTAGCTCTGTGCAGAGATCCTCCCACGATTCGTGTGAAGTCGGTATAGTAATATCCTTGACGACTTTCGTATTCCATCTTTCCGGCGATGTTGTAATAGGTAGGATTCGACTCCCAGACCACGGGACAGCCATTTTTCGGGGCATTGCACACGAGCACGTTGATTTTGTACGGAGAAAAGTCAAGTTCGCTGTTATCGTCGCGTGCCGCAGCGATGAACAGCGAGAAGTTGGAGACGATCTCTTTTTCAAGAGAATCGATCCATTTACGGAACTTTGCTGACTCTCCAAATTTAGCTTTTATTTCGTCCATGTCGGGCTTGATCGCAGTGCGGCAGATTTCGGCTTCCATCTGACTGATCTTCGTCTTCAGCTGGCGTTCCTTTTCACGAATCTGTCGGAGGACTTCCAGTGTTTGTGACGTGATCACGTCCGAAATGGATTTCAGGCGTTTTTGTTCCTTTGCCGGCAGGGCCTCGAACTCTTCGGTCTGAAGTTCCTTTTTTTCTTTTTTGCCTTTGGTGCCCTTGACCGTTTTCAAGGGAATATTGACAAATCCCTGTGGCGTACGCTTGACAAGAAAGCCTTTTTTTTCGGCATCGGCACGGATGCCGTCCATCATTTTTGAAATGTCATCCTGAAACGAGCTGATTTCCTGTGCCTTAGCGTCTTCATAGCTGCTCTTTTCGAACGCGGCGCTGATGACCGACTTCAACTCTTCGATCAGTTCGGCAAATGCTGTTTCGACCTTATTCGCCTCTCCGGCAGGCAGGTTGATTGCCAGCGGCACCGACGGGTCATCGAAATTATTGACATAAACCCAGTCGTCAGGTGCTGACATGTTCTTGGCACGTTCACGAACAGTTTTTAACGTGTAGCTCGTGCGTCCGCTCCCGTGCGGTCCAACTACAAAGATGTTATAGCCATCGTTCTGTGCCGACAGTCCAAAATCAAAAGCCTTCACGGCACGAGGCTGGCCTATAAAACCAGTCAGTTCTTTCAGATCCTCTGACGTTGCACAGCGCAGCGAGCGCGGATCGGTCCGCTTACGCGCCTGTGCTGCTGTCAGCCTGCGTGCTTTTTGCCTCATTACGGTTCCTCCTGTCATTCTGTTCCGATGATCACTCCGCCGCCCAGGAGAATATCGTCGTCGTAAAATACAAGCGACTGACCGAGTGACACTCCTCCAGCGGGAAAATCGAGCAAGACAATGCCGGTTCTCTCATTCTCTTCGCTATTGAGCAAAGCGGCACGCACCGGCGGAAATCGGTAGCAATACTGGACGCGTAGATCACGAACTTTAGCAATCGACTGTTGCCATACCGCACGATCATAGTAAATTCGCTCCCGCAATCGTTCTCTTCCGTGGGAAAGATGCAGTATACCGTCTGTAAAATCTCGTCGTTCGACGAACCATGGTCCGCACGATAGTCCCAATCCTTTTCTCTGCCCTTCCGTGTAGAAGATGAGGCCCTTATGTGCACCAAGGTCGTGTCCTTGTTCATCTTTCATACGCCCGACAAAACATTCATCGTCCGAGATGCGACGTTTCAAAAAAGATTCCAAGTTTTCTCCAGCAAGAAAGCAGATGTCCTGGCTCTCATTTGCTGTATAAACATCATTAAATGAAAAAGAGGCAAGTTCATCACGCACTGCGGCCTTACCGGACATGTCTTCCAGAGGGAAAATCAATCGGTCAAGCCATTCATGAGGCAGCCTGTGGAGCATGTAGGTCTGGTCCTTGCGTGAAGCGCTTCTTGCAATTGCTGTTTTACCGTGATACGAAACAGTACGCGCGTAATGTCCGGTTGCAACTTTAGTGGCGCCAATTCGGTCGGCCTGTTCAAAAAGAACACGAATTTTCACAGCTTCGTTACAGATCACACAGGGATTCGGCGTCTCACCACGCTTATAGGCTGTGATAAAGGGAGCAACAACACACTTTTCAAATCGCTGTCGGCAGTCGATGCGAATCACTGTAATATGAAAATGTTTTTCAAGCAGATCCAACCGCGCAGAGTCTTCTGCGTTTTTCGTACCAAGCATATCAAGATGAACAGCTGTGACGTTCCAACCGTTTTGAAGTAACCTCAGTGCGGCAAGCGAACTGTCAAGTCCGCCGCTGACGCCGACAATTATTCTGGCGTTCATGAAAATGTCCTTGTTTTTTTACTGAAATTCATTACAATCATACATGTTTCATCACAAAGCTTCATGAAAGGAAGCCCCATGCTCATTGAAAAAACTTACAGCGTCAGCGGTATAGTACAGGGAGTCGGATTTCGTCCCATGTGCGTACGTGTCGCTCATCTTTGCGGGGTAAAAGGATCGGTCGCCAACACTTCCGACGGCGTCCTGCTACGACTTCAGGGCACAGAGGACGCGATCTCGCGCTATCTTGATGAACTCCGCGCTCATTGCCCTGATGTAGCATTGATCATCGAAACGAGGTTGCTAAAAGAGAAAAATATCGACAACGCTGACGACGATTTTGTCATTTTAAAGAGTGTAAGGTCCGAGCGACAGCGCGTTCTTCTCCCGCCGGACATGGCAACATGTGCAGAATGTCTGGCCGATATTCGTGATCCGAATAACCGACGTTATCGCTATCCTTTTACCAACTGCACAAATTGCGGGCCGCGTTTCTCGATTGTCAAAAC
>JAEEGF011795007.1_pt1 | contig 41296 bp, 37 predicted proteins | sample 9134171 | NCBI WGS metagenome assembly JAEEGF01 (sample SAMN16246542, study PRJNA631951) | gut metagenome | biome: gut microbiome; feature: rumen; material: AP-attached | host: Bos | place: Iran: Karaj | collected 2018-10 | reverse complement strand
GCTTTTTGCAGGCTCTATGGTGGTGTTTACCGGGCGTCTTAAGTTGATAACGTTTAAAGGTATGGAGACCACGCAGATAAGCGAGGCTTCATTTCCTACTATTACCATAAGATCGGGTGACCTTTCGGTAAACGAGCTTTTTGGCTACAGTACCAATATGGACCCTTCTACCTTCAGAGAGTCCCTTACCCCTATAGACTCCGACGTTTACTTATATCTTCTCATAGATGAGCATGAGACCAAGGTTAAGCGTATCCTTTACGAGATATGGGATCAGCTGGCGGTTAATTTGCTTGATTCCGGTTCTATCAGTGCTCTTGAAGATGAGGACGGTAAAAAGGCCGCAAAGATCAGATTTAAGGCAGACCTTGAAGAAGGCAGCGAGTATTTTGTAAAGCTTACCGCCGTTTCAAATACAGGTAAAAAGATCAGGTTTTTTACAAGAGTCAAGTACATTACTGAGCACCGCCTTGCAGATAATATGGCGTTTATCATGAACATACATAACGCCATATATGAGGGGCGGGAAGACGAGGTTAAGCCTTATCTTGAAAGTGACCCGAAGGCTGATAATTCAAGCTTTGCCTATGTAAATATCAAATCTTCCGCAGAAAATGTCATGTGGGGAGACCTTAACCCAAAGGTTATAACAAAGATAACCCCGAGTATTGTGGAAGATAATGCAAACACTACCTCTGTGAAGCTTGATTATATGGTAAGTGCCACCACAGGCTCAGGGGAAGAATATTTTTACGTAAGCGAGTTTTACAGGGTTCAGTGGACTGCAAATGCCATGTATCTTCTTACATACGAGCGCAAGGCCGATGCGGTGTTTGACCCTGCAAATGCTTCTCTTGCAAAGTCCGAGTTAAAGCTTGGAATAACCGGAGAAGATAAGGTAAAGATAGTTTCCGCTGCCGATTACAGCAAGCTCTGTTTTGTAAAGGAATGTGCCCTTTGGTATTACAACGAGCCGGAGAACCTTTGTGTAAAGGTTTTTGCCTTTGCGGGCAGCCCTGCAGATGATTCCAGGTATTTAAACAAAAATCACGATATAAGAGTCCTTCGCATGGATGACTCCGGCAATATAGATTTTTGCGTTTACGGATATATGAACAGAGGCGTTTACGAGGGTAAGTGCGCCATTGTCCTGTACAGATTTTATGCGGGTGAAAACCGCATAGAGGAGCGGGTTTACATACCTGTTGAGTCTTCATTTGCCTTCCTTAAAGAAGATTTTGACAAGCTTAGCTTTGTAAGTGAAGACAGTATTTTTTATTTTTCGATAAATAACATGCTTTATGCATACAACATAATAACCAAAAAACTTGAGGTTATTATGGATGACATAACAGAAAGCTCCTATATTTTCTATGAGGGGCAAAAGAGTGTTATCTGGCAGAGTGCAAGCGACGCCGCGTCTTCTGAGAGCCTTGTTGTTATGGACCTTGAAAAGGGCGAAAGGAAGGAGCTTAAGGCGCCTTCAGGCTACAGAGTAAAGCTTCTTGGCTCCACATATGAAAACGTCATATACGGATACGCCAGGGCGGAAGACATTACAAGAGGCCAGGACGGACGGGTACTTTTCCCTGCGGAAAAGCTGTATATTGCCGCTCTTGACGGTAAAGTTCTTAAGGAATACTCTAAAGATGGTTACTATGTAACAGGAGCGGGGGTTGTAGATAATGTTATCGAGCTTTCCTGCATTACAAGAGGGGAAGACGGCTTTGAGACTGCGCCGGACGATCACATTTTGAACCTTGTAACTGACGAAGACCTGCCTATTGATATTTCCACAAGAGTTACAGAGCTTGCTCTTACGGAACAGTACATTTCTCTGCCAAGCGGCTTTACCTTAGAGAAGATACCAAAGACCGGACGTGTGGTAAGTACGGTTATCACCACCGACACCACGCTCCACCTTACTACCCCTGAGGGCAGGCCACACAGATATTACTCCTATATTTACGGAGATATATCAGATATTTACGACCTTGCTTCCGGCGCCATAGCTGAGGCAGACGAAAAGATGGGCCTTGTTGTAAATGAAAACAACAGGATAATCTGGGAGCGAGGCGGTACAGGGCGATCGGCCCTTATCGGTGACATAAAGATAATTAAGAGTGAAGATAAGAGCGACACCGGGGCAGACTGCGTGCGTATGATAATGAAGAGGCGTCACGCAGATGTAAACACTGAAAAGCTTAAGGCCATAAGCAAAGACCCTGAGGTTATGCTTACAAAATCGCTTACGGGTACCACAGTAAACCTTACGGGCGCTTCGCTTAATGAAGTTTTTTATTATGTCAGCAGGGATTACCCTGTTATAGTAAAGACGGGTAAAAACACATACTCGCTTTTAATAGGATATGATGAATATGGAGTTTCCATGATAGATGCCCTTAGCGGCGCGAAGGTAACAAAGTCTCGCGACGCAGCATCAGAGCTGTTTGCAGCAAACGGAAACGTCTATATTGCATATATAGAATAAAAAGAAAAGGAGATCATGATCATGCCAACACCTCACAATAACGCAGAAAAAGGACAGATTGCTAAAACAGTGCTTATGCCGGGAGATCCGCTTCGTGCTAAATACATTGCCGAGACCTATCTTACAGACCCGGTTTGCTTTAACACAGTTCGTAACATGTTCGGATACACAGGAAAATACAAAGGAACCGACGTTACGGTAATGGGCAGCGGAATGGGAATCCCTTCCATCGGAATCTACTCCTACGAATTATACACAGAATATGATGTAGATACTATCATCAGGATCGGCTCTGCAGGAGCTCTTAAGACTGATGTACATGTTAAGGATCTTGTTTTCGGACAGGGTGCCTGCACAGATTCAAACTACGCTATGCAGTTCCATTTCCCGGGAACCTGGGCTCCTATAGCAGACTTTGACCTTCTTCGTCACGCTGTAGAGATCGCAGAAGAAAAGGGACTTAATGTAAAGGTTGGTAACATTGTTTCAACCGACTCTTTCTACAACTTAGACGATACTGTAAATGATACATGGGCTAAATACGGCGCGCTTGCCGTAGAGATGGAGGCAGCAGGCCTTTACCTTAACGCTGCAAGATGCGGTAAGAAGGCTCTTGCCATCTGTACTATCTCAGACCACATCATTACAGGCGAGGCACTTTCTGCTGCTGAGCGTCAGACCGGCTTTGCCGATATGATGGAAGTGGCTCTTGAGCTTGCAAGATACTAATACGGCAGGGAAATTGCTGTGTTTTTATGAAAGGACTTTTTGAAGATGACTAATGAAGAATTAACAAGGAAGGCCATAGAGTTCCTTCCTCGTTCCTACGCGCCTTATTCGGGCTTCCATGTGGCTGCGGCTCTTCTTACAAAGGACGGTAAGGTTTACCTTGGCTGCAATATCGAGAACTCTTCTCTTGGCGCTACCAACTGCGCCGAGCGTACGGCTTTCTTTAAGGCTGTAAGCGAGGGCGAGCGCGAATTTTCGGCTATCGCCATTGTGGGCGGAAAGGGAACAGATGAATCTGCTCTTGCTGACTACGCATATCCTTGCGGTATATGCAGGCAGGTAATGCGCGAATTTTGCGACCCAGACGACTTTAATATCATATTATACAAAAATTCGGGTGAATACCTTGTGCAGACATTGGAACAGATGCTGCCGCACAGTTTCGGCCCTGAGAACTTATAAAGGTGGTGTTTTTTATGAGAATGTACGATCTCATACAAAAGAAAAAGGACGGGCTTGAGCTTACATCCGAAGAAATCGAATTTATTATAGGCGGTTATACAAGAGGCGAGATACCTGATTACCAGATGTCTGCATTTACTATGGCAGTTTATTTTAAGGGTATGACACCTGAAGAGACCGCCAATCTTACTCTTGCTATGGCGCATTCAGGCGACATGATCGATCTTTCTCCTATCGAGGGTATAAAGATCGATAAGCACAGCACCGGCGGCGTTGGCGACAAGACTTCTATGATAGTCGGACCTATCGCAGCGGCAAACGGGGTTAAGATCGCCAAGATGTCGGGTAAAGGCCTTGGACATACAGGCGGAACCATAGATAAGCTTGACTCGATACCCGGCTTTAAGACAGTGCTTTCAGAAAAAGCCTTCTTTGATTGCGTAAATAAGACAGGTATAGCTATAATCGGTCAGTCAGGAGACATAGCTCCTGCAGACAAGAAGCTTTACGCCCTTCGCGACGTTACCGCAACCATCGATTCTATCCCGCTTATCGCTTCTTCAATCATGAGCAAGAAGCTTGCGGCAGGAAGCAACGGTATCGTGCTTGATGTAAAGACAGGCAGCGGTGCTTTTATGAAGACTTTAGACGATTCTATCGAGCTTGCAAAGGCTATGGTAGATATCGGCGAGAAAGCCGGAAGACGCACTACCGCCATTATTACAGATATGGATAATCCTCTTGGCAATGCCATCGGCAACTCTCTTGAGGTTATCGAGGCTGTTAAGGTGCTTGAGGGAAAAGGCCCTGCAGACCTTACAAATATCTGTATCTACCTTGCAGCAAACATGATGCATCTTGCAGAGCTTGGCACCCTTGAAGAGTGCAAAGAGCTTGCGGTTAAGGCTATTGAAAGCGGCGCCGCAAAGCAGAAGCTTATTGAGATGGTTACTGCCCAGGGCGGCGATCCTGAGGTCATCAAAGATACAAATAAGTTTAAGAAAGCCAGATTCCACAAAGATGTATTTGCGGATGCAGAAGGCTATGTTACTCATATCAATACAGAGCAGTGCGGTATCGCTTCAATGCTCCTTGGCGCGGGCCGTGAGACCAAAGAAAGCCAGATCAACTATCAGGCCGGAATCATTTTAAATAAAAAATACGGCGATGAGATCATCACAGGCGAGCCTATAGCAACCCTTTATGCAGATGATAACACGCTTTTTGCAAGAGCAGAGGAAACTCTTAAGGGTGCTTACAAGATCGGGGCAGCAAAGCCTGATCCTGTTCCGCTTGCATACGCAAGAGTTTCTAAGGACGGATTGGAGTACTTAAACAAATGAAAGACGTTTTGATCGTAGGTGCGGGATTTGCCGGAGCTGTAGCCGCCAGAGTACTTGCGGAAAAAGGAAAGTCCGTACTTATACTTGAAAAAAGAGATCACATAGGCGGCAACGCCTACGACAAAAAGAATGAAGAAGGCATATTGGTGCATGTATACGGCCCGCATATCTATCATACAAACTTTGAAGATGTGCATGCCTTCTTATCAAGATTTACCGAGTGGTATCCTTATTCCCACGAAGTAGTGGGAAACATATACGGCAAGGAGATACCGGTTCCTTTTAACCTTAATTCTCTTGATATGGTGTACGGGGAAGATGCACAGCGGCTTGCGGCTAAGTTAACTGCAGCTTTTGGCAGCGAGGTAAAGGTACCTATCTTAAAACTTCGCGAGTCTGACGATCCTGACCTTAAGATGATCGCAGACTACGTATATGAGAATGTCTTCCTTCACTATACCATGAAACAGTGGGGGAAAAAGCCTGAAGATATCGATCCTGCCACAACAGGCAGGGTTCCTGTGTTTATCTCAAGAGACAACAGATACTTTACAGACAAGTATCAGGGTATGCCAAAAGACGGCTACACCGCTCTTTTTGAGAAGATGCTTGACCACCCGAATATAGAGGTGCGTACAGGTATAGATGCTTACAGGCGTATCTCATTTAATGAAGACGGCAGCATTTATATAGACGGAGATGCTTTTGAGGGAGAGGTTATCCATACCGGTCCTATCGATGAACTTTTTGATTTTGAGTATGGCCACCTTCCGTACAGATCCCTTCGTTTTGACTGGGAGACCCTTGATACCGACAGCTTCCAGTCCCACGCTGTAGTTAATTACAACGTAACGGAAGACTTTACAAGGATCACTGAGTTTAAAAAGCTTACAGGGCAGCAGGTACCGGGAAAGACCACCATCATTCGCGAGTATCCGCTTGCTTACGAGCCTGATAAGGGCGAGATACCATATTATGCCATCATCAACGATGAAAATATGGCGCTTTACGAAAAGTATGCAAAAAAGGCCGAGAAGTATAAAAAGCTTCATCTTATCGGCCGTCTGGCAGAATACAAATACTATAACATTGACGGAATTACCAAGAGAGCACTTGATATGTGCAAGGAGCTCTGTTAGGGGGAGAATGCTATGAAATTACTTACAGTGGCAATACCATGCTACAATTCGGCAGAGTATATGGGACATGCTATCGAATCGCTGCTTCCGGGCGGAGACGAGGTAGAGATAATCATTGTAGATGACGGTTCTGCAAAGGACAACACCCTTGAGATCGCAAAGGAGTATGAGGCAAAGTATCCGGGTATAATAAGAGCAATTCACCAGGAAAACGGCGGGCACGGAGAGGCTGTAAATACAGGCCTTAAGAATGCAACAGGCGTATACTATAAGGTTCTTGACAGCGACGACTGGGCAGACAAAACTGCGCTTAAGAAAGTTCTCGGAGTTCTTCGCGAAGTAGTAGAAAACGGCAAGGAGCTTGATATGCTTATCGCAAACTACGTATATGAGAATGTAGAGATGCATAAGCAGACGCCTATAAACTACAGATCCTGTATGCCGCGTAACAAATTCTTTACCTGGGACGATATAGGACATTTTAAGCCCAGCCAGAATATCCTTATGCATTCCGTATTTTACAGGACTGAGCTTTTACGCGAGTGCGGTCTTAAACTGCCTGCACATACTTTCTACGTAGACAACATTTTTGTATACGAGCCCCTTCCTTTTGTAAAGACCATGTACTATCTTGATGTGGATTTTTACAGGTATTTCATAGGAAGATCGGATCAGTCGGTTAACGAAAAAGTTATGATAAGCCGCGTGGATCAGCAGATACGCGTTACAAAGCAGATGATCGATGCCGAAGATTTTACAAAGATCCCTTACAAGAAGCTTTCCTCATATATGGCAGGCTATCTTGCCATGATGATGACAGTATCAAGCGTGCTCCTTATAAAGAGCGGTACGGAGGAAAACCTTAAGAAAAAGGAAGAACTCTGGAAGTATCTTAAGAAAGAAAAACCGGATATGTATCATGTCGTAAGACGTAAGCTCCTTGGAAGATGCATGAACCTTAAAGGAAAGCTTGGCAGAAGGATAATAATAGACGGCTATACCATCTGCAGAAAGATATTTGGATTCAGCTAAGCACGAGGCAAATAACCAAAAGGGACAGACCCTGATGGTCAAAACACTTGGGTTTTGACCATCAGGGTCTGTCCCTTTTGGTTATGTTAAGCTGTTAATAAACTCTTTTTTCTTCTTTCTCGCGATGTCTTAATTCGTAAGCACCTTTATAATCAGGCACATAAACAAGAAGATACATAACACCTGCAAGAACTACGCCGCAAAAACCGTCAAATACGGAATGCTGCTTAAGGAAAACAGTTGATGCGCATATAGACACGCAGATGATACCGGACACAAGGCCGATAACCTTATTGCCTTTAAGGCGATTGCTCTGCTTTATCGCAAGGTGGGCTACGATGGAGTTATATACGTGGATACTCGGACATACATTGGTAGGAGTATCGACTCCGTACAGCGCCACCACCATCTTTGTAAAGATGTTTGTACGAGGAAGCGTCATAGGCCTTAATCTTTGCATATTAGGCCATATTGTGTAAATAATAAGGCAAACGGTCATTCCTATAAAAAGAATGGCACATGTTCTGTAATAGTCTTCTTTGTCTGTAAAGAAGAAATATAATACTGTAAGTGATATATAAGCAAACCAGATATTATAAGGTATGATGAAGGCCTCGCAAAACGGGATGAGGTCATCAAGGGCTGTATGTACCGGGTGGTAAATGATGTCGGTACGTGCCTCAAGGGCAAAAAACCAAACCAGATAAATAACAAGGTAACCGATCATCAACCATGCATGCTTATATTTCTGATAAAGTTCTTTCATAAAGCACCACTTTCAAAATAAAAACGATTTCTCACTGTTTCGTTTTTGGATTATAGCACAAGAAAAATGCCGAGTCAATTTTTCGGCGAGAATCTTAAGAAAATTGTAAGAATCTGACACTTTTTAACAAACTTAATGTTTGTTAAAATGATTGCGACAAGAAGAATGCTAATGAGGTGCAGAGAAAAATTTTCATATAAAAACTGTTGTAAAATAAATATAGATGTGATAATGTGTGTATATACTTTTGATTGTATATACACACATTTAATTAGGAGGGAAATATGACTATAAGCGAAAGATTGTTCAAAATTATGGACGAAAAGAAAATATCTATACCGGAACTATCTCGTATGACAGGGATATCCAGGTATACTATTTTCGATTGGCACAAAAAGAATACGAACCCAGGTTCTGACAAGATTATGGTCATATGTGAAGCATTAAAGCTAACCCCGGAAGAATTGTTAATTGGCGAAAACGGAGTTGATGAGTCAATATTGCCAGACACTCTGGTTTCTGGCGACAATATCGAAATGCAGATTATTAAGGATTGCAGAGAATTGTCTGATTCAAAGAAAAAAAGATTGTTAGCATATATGAGTATGCTTATGAACACTAAGGAGTAAGTTTTGTGACTAGAAACGTAGAGATTATTACAAATAATGAAGGGAATAAGACTGTTCGAATTAAGGATATTAGGTTTAAGGGGAAACGTTCTATAAACTGGGATGAAGTGAAGGAATATCTAAAAGATTACGTCGGTGATATGTATACTGTGTCTAATTATGAAGATAGGATTTATATTGGCGCTGATCTTCCCGATGAGTATACTGGATCCAGATACACACATAAACTTATGGGGGCTTTGGCTAAGGCTAAAGCAAATGCGGCGCAGGGGATTTCGGAACTTATCGAGATTTCTGATAATAAAAGGTTTAGAGATAATCAGGATGAAAGGCATGTCCGTAATGCACACTTTGGGTGGTATCGATATGATTCAAGATTTGAGCTACCTGTATTTGATGAGGCTGGAAATGTTGAAAGATATAATTCTTATAAGGCAACAATGCTAATAAGACATGCGGCAGATAATAAGAAATATCTATATGATATTTTGGATATAAAAAAAGAAACGAGCAACTCCTTCGACTCATAAAGAGTTTACCGGACACAAAACCCATTCCTTTGATTAGAGGATACCAAAAAGACTTGAAAAAGTCAATGATTTTTGGAGTATAGATTCTAGAAGTGAAATAATTACAGCAAACGATTGAAGATCTTTTTCAAAAACAAAGGGAAAACGTTATAATGAAAAAGTTTAAAAGTATTATATCAGCGCTACTAATAACAATATTATTGTTGACATAGGCTCACTTAATGAAGTCAGAAAAGCTTCATCAAGGAACATACGTAAGGCTGCCGCTAAAGAAAGACGCCGGAGAAGAACTTTCTTAGAGATTTACGAAGAACTCTGATAAGAACCTCGCTAAGAAAGCTCAAGAGATAAAGAGCATAAGCTCCGGAGCAGGGATACTATCAGATAAGGGCTCAAAGAACCTTGAAAAAACGCTTACAACTTCGGTAAAGGACAACGCAGATAACCTTGACTTACTTCCAAAAGGAAGCATTCAATCAGTAAAATCTGGCATTGATGCAGATGATTATGTAAAGAAAACTGCGAAGAATGCTGATATAATGAATGGCTCTAAGAAAGTTGGTAAGGTTGGAAGTAGCTCTGACATAGACAGAATCAAAAAGGTAGCTCAACAAAGTTATGATTATGCTGTTAATAATCCAAGACAAAGTGGGTTAAATAGAATGCAATTAGGTAAAGATGCTGAAGTCCAAGCCACAAGATGGACAAGAAAGTGGGCTGAAAGAAATGGGATAGATTTAAGTGAGGAAGGATTACATTTTCAAGTTAGAGGCAATCATTCTATTCCAGATGTTGTTTATGAGCCGTCCAAAAGTATTATGGATTTTAAATTGACCCCTAAAGCAATAAGAAAAGTACAAAGTGATAACTTTAAACTGGATTATCCAGATTATTCTATAGAGTATATATTTGGACCAGGACCATGGAGGGATAACTAATGAATATCGAACAAGCCTTTATACATTTTGATAATCCTAATATTATTAAATCGATTGTTGAAAGGAGGTTAAATGGTGATTTAAAAGAGTTGAGATATAATTTCAACATTGAATTAAATGATTCTTATGATGTCTTTTTGAAGAACGATAATAAAAGGAAAATTGCTATATCTCCTGAAAAAGATGGTTGGATAACGATAATAGAATCTAAAGAAGTAAATGATTACACAATGTTGATTAAAATATCAAAAGAAACTGAATCAAAGGTAGTTGCTATTCAACAATATGATTCAGTAGGAGCATGGGGATATGTATTAATTAATAAAGGCGAGATAGTTGATAGTTATTTTAGTGAAGAAGACTATGATTATGAGAATATGATATTTGAAAAAATGAAAACAGAAGGAATAAATAATGTATTATTGTTGTTTAGGGAAGCAATCCAGATGAAAGATAGAAACTGGATATTTGTAAAAAAACAAGTATGATATATGATTTAATGATATGTCAATACCTTAGCACTACCAACTCCCTCCCCCTCAAAGCCAACCTAAAGAAAATTTAAAACCATCCCGAGCCCGAATCGCCTCTCAGCTATGCTGATGTCAGTCGATGAGGGTGAGGGGCGGGTCAGCGAGTTACAGAGCAACGAGTATGAAATAGCGAGTTTAGTTTCTGTTTTGAATACTATTAGGAATAGCGCAGGGATTCTAAAAATGATTTATACTAAGGTTTAAAAGAGACGATTGAGCGCTTACTGTAAGCAGAAAGACAATTACAGATGAATATCAATATCTGTATAATGTTCATGGAGACGTTGTTATGCTGCTTGACGCAGAAAATGGCAACGTTGCAAAGAAATATGTTTATGATGCGTTTGGAAATATTATTTCACAGGAAGGTGATGCAGATAATCAGATCCTGTACGCAGGATATCAATATGACCCTGAAACAGAACTTTACTATGTAAACGCAAGATATTATGACAGCTCATCAGCAAGATTCCTTACAGAAGACACATATAGCGGAAAGATATCGGATCCGTTAAGTCTTAACAGGTATACCTACTGCCATAACAGCCCGATAAGGTATTATGATCCAAGCGGACATTCGATTATTGGAACAATTCTCTTAGGAGCTGCCGGAGGTGCAATTATCGGCGGCGGATTTGAGCTTTTTGATCAGGTATTTATCCAGAAAAGGGAGAAAATTGACTGGAAGGCTGTTGGTTATGAAGCCGGAGTAGGCGCTATTTCAGGAGCAATAGGAGGATTTACCGGAGGAACCGGATCAGCTGTTGTAAGACAAGGCGGAAAGATAATAGTAAAAGAGACGGCCAAGAATATCACAAAGAGAGTCATTCGAGCCGGAGTTACTGAAGGACTTGCCGGAGCAGCCGAAGATGTCGGAAGGCAGATGATCGTAGAAGGTAAGTCTCTTAAGGAAGTTGATTACGGCCAGGCTATGAAGACCGGAGCGATTTCGGGACTTAGCGGTGCAGGCGGAGAATTGTTTGGCTCACTTAATGAAGTCAGAAAAGCTTCATCAAGGAACATACGTAAGGCTGCCACTAAAGAAATAAAGAAAGACGCCGGAGAAGAACTTTCAGAAAGACTTACGAAGAACTCTGATAAGAACCTCGCTAAGAAAGCTAAGGAAATAAAGAGCATAAGTTCCGGAGCAGGAGCAATATCAGATAAGGGCACAAAGAGCCTTAGCAGTTCTTTAAAGACTTCAGTAAAGGATAACGTAGATAACCTTGAGTCGCTTCCAAAGGGGACCATTCAATCGGTAAAATCTGGCATTGATGCAGATGATTATGCAAAGAAAGCTGCGAAGAATGCTGATGTGTTGAACGGCGCTAAGATAGTTGGTAAGGGTGGAAGTGGTTCGGTTAAATATGGAGAGTTGGATTCTCTTGGTAGAACCACAGGCGTAGAAGCAGTTATTACGCCTGATATGATTGGAACAGGTAGTCCAGCAAAATCTTCAATAAAACCAGCTGGATTTGGAGGACAAACACAAGGGCATGCTCGAGGACATTTGTTAGGCAATCAGCTTGGCGGTTCTGGAAGTGACCCGAGAAATCTAATGACTATATATCAAAATCCAGTTAACCATCCAATTATGAGTTCCATAGAAGCAAATGTAAGAAAGGCAATAGAAGGCGGACAAATTGTAAATTATAAGGTAACACCTATATATAATGGAAACAATTTGATTCCAAGAGGGATAACTATTCAGGCAACAGGAGACGATGGATTTTATATTTATCAAACAATATTAAATGGAAAGTAGGAAAGCTATGGATTATAGAATTAAAGATATTTTGTTAAATAATGCTAATGTCGTTCCAGATTATAATTGGAATACAATTGAAAATGAGAACAATATTGTTTTTCCTGAAGACTATAAGTGGTTTTTGGAAAATTATGGGGTAGGCTCTATTAATGATTTTTTATGGATTCTTTCACCGATTTGTGATAATTTAAATCTAAATTCATTTGAGCAGTATAAGAGAATGAAGAATTCATATGAGATTATGAAAAATAGTAATTTAATTGAGATTGAATATGGTTTTTATGATAATGGTATTGGACTATTTCCATGGGGGATTACAGATAATGGCGATGAATTATATTTGAATTACTTGAATGGTAGTACAGAAATAGTAGTATTTGCTTCAAGATATGCTGATATTATGTCTTTTAAAATGAATATTACTGATTTTTTGAGTGGAGTATTAACAAGAGAAATAGTGTGCAAAATCTTTCCAGATGATTTCGTCCTGAATGACAATTATTTTGATTCGATTTAATGATTTGTCAATACTTTAGCACCACCAACTCTCCCCTTCAAACCCAGCCGAAGTAAATCCAACCACCATCACGAACCCGAATCGCCTCTCAGCTATGCTGATGTCAGTCGATGAGGGTGAGGGGGACGGGGCAGCGAGTTACGGAGTAACGAGCAAGAAATAGCGGTTTTAGTCCCTGGTAGGAATACTTAAGCAAAACTGAATAATGAATTTTCAGTTTAGTTCCACTAAGCTGATAAGAAAACACTCCTTACAAAATTTTTTGTTAGGGGTGTTTTCTTATGTTTGACTATTTGTGTATGCTTATATGGGACAGTAAGAATAGTACTGAAAATAGTACTTGATACTTGCCTCAAAATGCATTAAAATACCTATGAAGTATGCCTAAAAGTATGCTTATTGCAATGGTAAAAGGCCTGAAAGATAAACGTATATTTTGTCTGAAAGGTCTGTATAACCTGCTTCTTTAAGGGTACGGCTTATGGTTTTTAATGATACATAAAGTGTGTTAAACCGTTCGTCGCACTCTGATAAAAAAGCAAAATTTCCGGTCCCGTAAGATGCCTTAAGATCGGTATTTGTTATACCGGTAAGGTTGAGTATTTTGGTGCCTTTAAGAGCGTTAAGGTTTTCCAAAGCCGCCGTATATTCCTCGTTTTCAAGGGATGGGAGAGAAGCAATAAGGTCTTCAGGTATATTTATATAATCAAGACCGCTTATATCTTTATTACGCGTAAAAGAGGCCTCGCGTTCTCTTTCCCAGAAGGCTTTTGAACTTTTCCTTTCGGTTTTGGAGTTACGAGTGATTTCGTATCTTATTAATATTACCAGGGTTATTACAAGAATAAAGAATACCGGCATGATGATTATCCTTTCAGTAAGTTTTATTAGGAGTTAAATATGTTTAACAGGAAAAATCAAAAAAAGATCTCGGTTATCATTATCGTACTTTTAGTACTTGCAATGGTTATACCGCCTATTTTAGGTGCGATCATACATTAAAACTATATCGGATTAGGAGATAAAAGTCAAATGAGGAAAGTGTCAAGACGTGTTCGGGCATTGCTTACTACCGCACTGATAATGTTTGTTATCACATGCGCCCTTACAGTTACAGCATTTGCCATCAACGGCGCTGATAAAACAAAAATCTGCGAAGGAGTCTATGTAAACGATATCGACCTTGGCGGGCTTACACCTGACCAGGCTGAAGATAAGATCGGTTACTATGTGGATGGCATTACATCTGCAAAGGTAAAGATCAATATAGACGGAAGAGGGGAGATAGAGACCACTCTTGCTACTCTCGGCCTTACTGCAGACGGCACAAACTGTGTGGAAGAGGCTTACGCCATCGGTAAAAAAGGTAACCCTATCAAGAGATACAAAGAAGTACAGGATACCCTTGAGAAAGGGGTACATTACGATATCACTTTTTCCTTTAAGGAAGGAAGCGTAGAAAAATTCCTTGCTTCTCAGACAGAAGAATTTAATATCGAGCCAATAAGTGCTTCTCTTACTAAAGAAGGCGCAGACTTTGTGGTTTCAGATCACGTAGTGGGCCGTCAGATCAACACCGCTACATCTGCAGCCAAGATCGAAGAATACGTACTTGGCAGCTGGGACAAGGCAAGCGAGCTTTCATTTGATGTAGACGTAGAAGAGGTTATGCCTGAGTTTACAGCTGAAGACATTCAGGACTGCACAACTCTCCTTGGTACATATACCACAGATTATTCTCCTGTAGGTACCGGCAGAGCCAAAAACGTAGAGAACGGTGCAAGACTTGTAAACGGCGCATATATGCTTCCCGGCGACATCTTATCTGTAGACGAGAAACTTCGCCCTTATACAGTAGAAAACGGATACGGCGTAGGCGGACAGTATGTAAACGGAAAGGTTGAGTCTTCTGTGGGTGGCGGTATCTGCCAGGTTTCAACCACTCTTTACAATGCTGTACTTTATGCGGAGCTTGAGGTTGTTGAAAGAGCAGCTCACTCCATGACAGTAACCTACGTTCCGCTTTCAAGAGATGCTGCTATCGCAGGCGATTACAAGGATTTCAAGTTTAAGAACAGCTCAGACAAGCCTATTTATATAGAGGGTATCGCAAGAGGCGGTAAGATCACATTTAATATCTACGGCCATGAGACAAGAGATACAGCAAACCGCAAGGTTGATTTTGAATACGAGATCCTCGACACAAAGAAACCTGGTAAAGACGTAGTTACAGAAGATCCAAAGAAGCCAAAGGGATACGAAGAGGTTACCCAGGGCGCTTTTAACGGATACACAGCTCGTCTTTACAAAATAGTATATGAGAACGGTAAGCAGGTTTCTAAGACACAGGTAAATCAGAGCGTATACAAATCTTCTCCTAGGTACGTAACAAAGGGTACCGGAAAGCCTAAGAAGGAAAAGAAGGAAGATGAAGAGATCACAGATATTCCTGATGACGGAAGCGTAGTGATCTTTGATCCAAGCGATGATGAGGATCTTTCATCAGATGATGACCTTACAGGAGACGAAGATCTTACAGATGACGAAGACCTTACCGAGGATGAGGAATGGTAATTGCTTTTATCGGATATGCAGGGCTTGCTGCTACGGGGGAGATCGTGGCAGCAAGCTTTGAAAAGCTTAAAGAAAAATTTTCCGAAAGCTTTTTAAATAAAACCCTTACTCTTGTAAAAAGGGCAGAGGAAGATTCGGCAGATATCAAAGAAACGCTTACAAAATGCGGCGTGACTTTCCTTGAGACAAGCGACGGGTGTTATAATGCTCTTTGGATGCTCGCCACAGGGGACGGTAAAAAAAGTCACGGATTTGGTATTGAGGCCGAGCTTAAGAAGATTCCTGTAAGACAGGAGACTATTGAGATAACAAATGAGGTGGATGTTAATCCTTACAAAATACCATCAGATGGCGCATTTGTCGCACTTTTTGACACCGAGGAACAAATTAATGAAAATTTTTCAAAAAAAGGTGTGCCTTTTGACGTAATTGGCTGTATAATAGAGGGTAACAGACGAATAATTAAAATTGGCGTGGATAAGATAACTTATTTGGAACCACCACGCGAGGCAGGAGTTATATAATGGAACTTAGAAATGCAATACTTAAGAACCTTGATAAGAACAGCAAGATCAGTGTATCAGACCTTGCAGATATGCTCGGAAGCTCGGCGGATGAGATCGCTGCCGAAATAAGAGCTATGGAAGAAGAAAATGTGATCTGCGGTTATCCGACCCTTATCGACTGGGACAAGACAAATATCGAAAAGGTCACCGCTCTTATAGAAGTAAAAGTTCAGCCAAAGCGCGGCGTTGGCTTTGAAGATGTCGCGGAAAGGATATACAAATTTGACGAAGTTGAGTATGTATACCTTATGTCGGCTGATTACGACCTTATGGTCATTGTAGAAGGAAAGACTATGCGTGAGGTTGCAACCTTTGTTTCAAGCAAGCTTGCACCTATGGAATCTGTTCTTTCCACAGCTACACACTTTGTATTAAAGAAGTATAAGGAACATGGCTTAGCTCTCGTAGAAGATAAAAAAGATGAAAGAGAGCTGATTTTACCGTGAGAGACCCATTAAATAAAGTTATTAAGGAGATCAAACCTTCCGGCATCAGAAAGTTTTTTGATATAGTTCAGGAGATGAAAGATGTTATCTCTCTTGGCGTTGGTGAGCCGGATTTTGATACTCCCTGGCATATCAGAGAAGAGGGTATTTATTCCCTTGAAAAAGGACGTACCCACTATACGTCAAACGCAGGACTTGTGGCCCTTAAAAATGAGATAGCAAATTATCTCGAGAGAAGATGCAATATTACATACGATCCTGCAAGCGAGATCATGGTCACTATAGGTGGCAGTGAGGCTATAGATGTGGCGCTTCGTGCCATGGCAGACCCGGGAGACGAGATCCTTATCCCGACTCCAAGCTACGTGTCCTATCTGCCTTGTACTCAGCTTATCGGAGCTGTGCCTGTTACAATAGACCTTAAAGAAGAAAATGAATTCAGGCTTACCCCTGAAGAACTTCTTGAGAAGATCACAGACAAGACAAAGATCCTTATCCTTCCTTTTCCAAACAACCCTACAGGAGCTGTTATGAGAAGGGAAGACCTTGAAAAGATAGCTAAGGTCATCATAGAAAAAGACCTTTTTGTTATATCTGATGAGATCTACTCCGAGCTTACTTACGGCGGCGTTAGCCACGTTAGTATCGCTTCTCTGCCGGGTATGAAAGAGCGTACCGTTACCATAAACGGTTTTTCAAAAGCCTATGCTATGACCGGCTGGAGGCTTGGATATGCCTGCGCTCCTGCGGTTATCTTAAAGCAGATGATTAAGATCCATCAGTTCGCTATCATGTGTGCGCCTACCACCAGCCAGTATGCTGCGGTAGAAGCTTTAAAGAATGGAGATTCCGACGTAGATGAGATGCGTGAGGTTTATGACCAGCGTCGTAAGTACCTTATTGCAGCCTTCCGTCGTATGGGGATCGAATGTTTCGAGCCTATGGGCGCGTTTTACGTATTCCCTAATATAAAGAAATTTGGAATGACTTCCGACGATTTTGCGATGAAACTTCTTGAGGAAGAACGCGTTGCCGTCATTCCGGGAACAGCATTCGGAGATTGCGGAGAAGGTTTCCTTCGTATCTCTTATGCATATTCCATCGAGAATCTTAAAGCAGCAATGGAGAGAATCGAGCGATTCGTTAAAAGACACCAGTAGTTTTTGGGTCGCTTTACTGAAAATTTTTACGAGGAGGAATACTCATGGCAGGACTAAACGTAGAATATATCAACCCATTCCTTTCAGCGGCTACCAGCATCCTTAAAGACATGGTTCAGGTAGATTGCAAGATCGGCAAACCGTTCCTTAGAGATATGTCCTTTACTGCAGACTCAGTGGTTATCATGATCGGTGTTACCGGTGAGATGCGTGGCCAGGTTATGATAGCTTTTGAACATGCTATTGCTTGTGATGTGGCAGGCCGAATGATGATGATGCCGGGACTTACCGAGATGGATGAGATTGCCACAAGTGCCATCTGTGAGCTTGGCAATATGATAATGGGTAACACCGCTACTATATTCTCTACCAAAGGAATCGGTATAGACATCACTCCTCCTACCATGTGTAACGGTAATGTTAAGTTCTCTACCCAGTTTACAAAGAATATCTGTATTCCTCTTACTTACGACGAAGGAAAGAATATCGAATTCAACATTGCTATTAAAGCAGAATAAAAAAATAAAGATAAACTAAAGGAAGTGACGAAAAGTCACTTCTTTTATGTTGCGTAGAAAGGGAGTTAAAATGCTGAATATAGTTTTACATGAGCCGGAGATACCCGGCAATACAGGAAATATTGGGCGTACCTGCGTAGCCACAGGTTCAAGGCTTCATCTTATCGAGCCTCTTGGTTTTCTTATAAATGAGAAGGAAATAAAAAGAGCAGGGCTTGATTACTGGAAAGACCTTGATGTTACCATATATAAGGATTTTGAGGATTTTAAGGCAAAGAACCCCGGGGCCAAGATCTATATGGCTACCACAAAGGCAAGAAAGTCCTATACTGAAGTAAACTACGAAGAAGACTGCTATATAATGTTTGGAAAAGAAAGTGCGGGAATCCCTGAAGAGATCCTTCTTGACTATAAAGATACCTGCGTGCGTATACCTATGGTGGGAGAAACAAGGTCTTTAAACCTTTCAAACTCAGTAGCTATCGTTACTTACGAAGCGCTTAGGCAGAATAACTTCCCGGGCTTTAACCTTAAGGGCGAGCTTCACAGACTGAAGTGGGATGATTAGTCCTCTTCCTCAGCCTCAGGAGCTTTTGCAATAGAGAAGGTAAACTCGGTGCCGACTCCTTCGGTACTTACTACATTTATGTTTTCCCCATGCATATTTATTATTTCTTTAACTATGGACAGGCCAAGACCTGTCCCTTTTTTGTCTTTGCCTCTTGAAGAGTCAGACTTATAAAAACGGTCAAAAATCTTTCCGATGGATTCTTTTGGTATTCCGCTTCCGTGATCTTTTACAGATACAAAGTATTTGTTGTTCTTTTCCTTTACGCTTATATCAATAAAGGAGTCATGATGAGAAAACTTTATGGCATTATCAAGGAGATTGTATAAAACCTGCTGTATACGGCCCTGATCTGCTCTTACCATAGAAACCGTACCTGAAAAAGTAAGCCTTAAGGTGATGCGCTTTTTTAGGCAGGAGCCTTCAAATACCTCGGCAGTTTTTTTGATAATACTGTTGATATCAAAATCGGTTATATCAAGACGGATCGAATTGCTGTCAAAGTTGTTTAAGTCAAGGATCCCGCTTGTAAGCTTGGTAAGGCGCTCTATCTCAAAATTGATGGTGTTAAGGTATTTTTCGTGCATCTCCGGAGGTATGGTACCGTCAAGCATAGCCTCGGTATAGCCTTTTATTGAGGTAAGAGGAGACCTGAAATCGTGGGAGATATTGGAGATAAATTTGTGCTGGTAGTCCTCGTTTTTCTGAAGCTCCCCCGCCATATATTCTATCGTCGTAGAAAGATCGTAGAACTCGTCGTGGGTATCTGTGATCTTTGATTTGTAGTTAAAATGACCATCTGCGTATTGTCTTGCTGCTGCAATAGTCCTTTTAAGGGGCACAATGGAAATAAGGTAAAGGAATAAAAGGAAGATAAAAAGTACAAAGGCCACCAAAAGGAAGCAGATGTTGATGGTGTTCGCATAGTAAATGGAAGCTTTATCTATCTCACTTACGGGAGAAAGGAGAACAATATATCCGCTAAGAACCCAGTTGTTGTATACAGGGTAAACCACGCTAAGCATAGGGTCGTTTATAAGATTATTGACCTGAACATATTCGTTGGAATCTGCTGCAAGAAAGTCCTCTGTAAGCTGGGTTCCAAGGCTCATAGACGATCTTGAGTCAAAGGTTATATAACGGTCTTTACTGACTATCCAGATCCTGGCATTTGCAAGGATGTCGATGGTCTTAAGCTGAGCCACCACATTTGTAAGGGGGACGTTGCCTGAATAATAGCTGTTTACGTAGGCTTCGGATATAACGGAAGCCTCGTTTTGAAGGACATTAAGGCGCTGCACGGTAAGGCTTTTTCGTATCCTGCCAAGACCGTAGGTATTAAAGATAAATAACGCTATAACGATAATGAGAATATAAGAAACAGCGTATTTAACAAGCAGCGTCGGTCTCATAACGTCCTCCTTTCTTTATGTGGTAAAGTTATCTTTTTGTTTCAAATTTGTAGCCGATTCCCCAGACTGTACCAAGGCCCCAGCTGTCATGATCATGTATCTTCTCGCGAAGTCTCTTTATGTGTACGTCAACGGTTCGGGTGTCGCCAACATATTCGTAGCCCCAGATGTGGTCAAGGAGCTGTTCTCTTGTAAACACCTGATTTGGGTGAGAAGCGAGGAAGTAAAAAAGTTCAAGTTCCTTTGGAGGCATCTCTACCCGCATACCATCGCAGGTAACAGAGTAGTTTGTAAGGTTGATAAGAAGATCCTGATACTCCACAAAATCGCCCACAGGCTTGTCTTTTGCGGCGGCAGGTGAATCGGAAGGAGTATAGCGACGAAGGACTGCCTTTACTCTTGCTACAAGCTCTTTTGAATCAAAAGGCTTTATCATGTAGTCGTCTGCACCAAGCTCAAGACCCAGCACCTTATCAAACACCTCGCCTTTTGCTGAAAGCATTATGATAGGAATCTTGCTGTTTTTCCTTATCTCGCGGCAGACCTCGTAGCCGTCGATACCCGGCAGCATCAGATCAAGAAGAACAAGGTCCGGTGCAAACTCAGGAAAATAGTCCAAAGCTTCTTCGCCATCGTAAGCGATCTTTGTTTCAAAACACTCCTTTGAAAGATACAGCGAGATAAGCTCTGCTATATTTTCATCATCATCAACAATAAGAATCTTCTGTTTGTAGGCCACTTTATTAACCCTCCCTGAACTCTGCTATGGTAACTCCGTGATCTCCCTCTCCGAATTCTCCGAGATGGAAGCCTTTTACATACTTGGTTTTCTTAAGTTTTGCCTGTACGGCGCTTCTAAGAGCTCCGGTACCGTTGCCGTGGATGATGCGGACAGACGGAAGGTGGGCAAGATATGCGTCGTCAAGGTATTTATCAAGTGTAAATATGGCCTCGTCGGTAGTCATGCCGATAAGGTTGATCTCTGTTGATACTGAAAGGCTCTTGCTAAGGCCGATAGAGCCCTTTCCAGTTTTGGCTCTCTTGTTGTCCTCTATGGTCTCCTGTGTAAGTTCAAGATCTGACACGTTTACCTGACTGCGAAGAATACCCATTTGCACAAAAAGGTCGCCCTTGGCGTTTGGAAGTGTGCTGACCGTGCCTTTAAGGCCAAGAGACAGGACATTGACCGAATCGCCGATATGAAGCTTCTTTGGGTCAACTTTATTTGCAGGGGTTTTGGCCTTAAGGCCCTCGCGGTTTGTTTTGCTTAGCTTTTTGTTAAGCTCGTTGCGGGCGTTTTCCATGTCTTTATTAGCACCCTGCGCGCCCCATTTATTAAAGTTGCGGATGGTCTCGTCTGCAAAATCTTTTGCTTCAGAAAGAAGCTTTTCAGCCTCGACTCTTGCTTCGTCAAGGATACGGCTCTTTTGAGACTCAAGCTTTTCTTTGGCTCCGTCAAGGTCGGCGCGAAGCTCTTCTGCCTCTTTTTTAAGAGCTGCGATATATTCCTGTTCTTTTTCGATCTCTTTTTTGGAGTCTTCAAGAGAAGCGATAACATCTTCAAATTTCTGATCGCTTTCACCTATGCGCTTCTTGGCATCTTCGATAATGTGGTCGGGAAGCCCCAGCTTAGAAGAAATAGCAAAAGCGTTACTCTTTCCCGGGACACCGATAAGGAGCCTGTAGGTAGGAGCAAGTGTTTCTACGTCAAACTCACAGCATGCATTGCAAACACCCGGAGTTCCGAGAGCAAATATCTTAAGCTCGCTGTAGTGAGTTGTGGCCATAACTCTGGCATCGATATCGTGAAGCCAGGAAAGGATTGACATGGCAAGAGCAGCACCTTCTGTAGGGTCTGTTCCGGCGCCGGGCTCGTCAAAGAGAGCAAGGCACTCACTGTCTGCATTTTTAAGGATATTGACGGTATTTATCATGTGGGATGAGAAGGTAGAGAGGTTTTGCTCTATACTCTGCTCATCGCCGATATCTGCAAAGATCTCTTTAAATACTCCAAGCTCCGAGTGGTCAAAAGCAGGGATATGGAGGCCTGCCTGGCCCATAAGTGAAAGGAGCCCCATGGTCTTAAGGGAAACTGTCTTACCGCCGGTATTTGGGCCTGTTACTACAAGAAGGTTGAATTCATCTCCAAGCCTTATATCTGTAGGAACAACCTTTTTCGGATCGATAAGAGGGTGACGGGCTTTCTTAAGGTTTATGCGCCTGTCTTTGTTAAAGTCAGGCATGGATGCGTTCATAGATTTGGCAAGCTCGGCCTTTGCAAAGATAAAGTCAAGCTTTACAAGGGTCTTTACGTCGTATTCAAGGTCGCTTATCTGCTCTGCGATAAGGTTTGAAAGATCGGCAAGGACCTTTTGTACCTCTTTTTGCTCCTGAAGAAATGCCTCAGCAAGTTCGTTGTTAAGCTTAACAATGCTGAGGGGCTCGATAAATACAGTAGAACCTGTGGAGCTTTGATCATGCATCATTCCCTGTATCTGGCTCTTATGTTCAGCCTTAACGGGAAGGCAGTATCTGCCGTTTCGCATGGTGATTATGTTATTTTGCAGTTGCCCTTTGCTTGCAGCGTCATTTACAAGGTTTTGCAGCTGATCCTTTATCTTGTTGTTGATAAGGAGGATCTGACGCCTTGCTGCCTTAAGACCTGCGCTGGCATCGTCTGCTATGGTGTCTTCATCGATAATGCAGCGCTTGATCTCGTTATTTTCAGGAGAATGGGGCGCTAAAAGCTCAAAGAACTCGGAAAGGCTATCGGGAGGAAGGTTTTCCTGCCTCTTTTCCGAAAATGCTTTGGCTCTTAGAGCAACGTCAAGTACTTTTGAGATGGCAAGAAGCTCGCCTATAGTAAGAGCTCCGCCAACTTCAAGGCGCTTTATGGAAGCACGTACATCTGTAAGACCTGAAAATGAGAGCCTGCCGGAGGCAAGGACTCTTGAAAGTGCATCTGCCGTCTCCTGCTGCATCTTTACGATAACGTCTATATTTGCAGAAGGCTTAAGCATACGGCACATGTCTTTGGCCTGTGCGCTTGAAGCGTATGCTTCAAGTTTTTCAATTATCTTATAATACTCCAAAGTTCGGAGTGCTTTTTCATTCATAACAAATTCCTTTCGTATGTGGGAAAACCCCTTTAATGTAAGTAAATTTAAGAAAAATCCCGTCACAATAGAGTTTAACATAAATACACCAAAATATAAAGAATTAGGTTATAATGTAAAGGAAGGAAATTTTTAATATCAGGAGGAGTAGTTATGGAATTACTTGGCAAACTGAACAGCCCTGTAATGTACCTTATTTGCGGGGGGATCATTCTTTTGGTGGCGATCATATGCGTGATCTTTGGCGTCAGAGCCTACAAGGCCGGCAAAGAGATGGGGATCGATACAGGAAAGATGAAACGTGTTATTACCGCCAGCGCCACATTTTCGGTGCTGCCGGGTGTTGGGATCTTACTTGGAGTTATAGCACTTTCGGGAAGTCTCGGAACGCCATGGCCATGGCTTAGGCTTTCTGTTATAGGGGCCTTGCACTACGAGACGCAGGTGGCGGAAGCAGCAGGAGAAGCTGTGGGCCTAAAAACCCTTTCAGCTTCTGAAATGACGCCGGAAGCCTTTACCACTATAGCTCTTCTTATGTGTTTTTGCATTATCTGGGGCATGGTTCTTATGATATTTAACGGAAAGTCGTATATCACAAGGCTTATGAGCCCTTCTGCAAAGAAGAAGGGCGAAAGCGCAAAAGAAGGAGAGCAGGCAGCAGAAAACAAGGCTAAGAAGCCGTCTTTTGCAGATACGGCTATGACCGCCATGTTTATAGGCCTTGTTTCTGCGTATATCGCAAGCTATATCGGCAGCATCGTTTCAAAAGACGGAGCCTTTACCTTTGGAGGGAGCCCATTAAGCCTTGCGGTTGCAGTGGTTTCAGCGCTTGCTATGGGGCTTTTCCTTTTTGTAAAGGAAAAAGCGAAGGCAGACTGGATCGACAGCTTTTCGGTGGCAGGAAGTATGCTTATAGCTATGGCAGCAGCTATTTTTATGGGAAAGGTTATGTAAGGGGGAATTGACATGGATAACGAAAAATATATCAAAGGCACCCACAGGCTTGGGCGCATCTTTACCTGTATAGTTCTTGTTTTGCTTCTTTTGGCTCCGTTTATAATAGGCCTTTATCTAAAGGCTATGCCCAATATGCCTGCGGTTATAAAAGGTTTCTTAAGTGTGGGCATCGTTTACCTTGTAAGCGGTATTGTAGAGTATCTTATATATGTGCCGATGCTTGGGGCAGGCGGAAGCTATCTTGCATTTATAACCGGTAACCTTATCAATATGAAGATACCTTGCGCCATAAACGCAAGAGATATAGTGGGAGTAAAGAGCGGAACTCCCGAAAATGAGATAGTGGCAACTCTTTCTATCGCCACTTCATCTCTTGTAACAATACTTGTACTGGCACTTGGCGTACTTCTTATGATCCCGCTTCAGCCGGTGCTTCAGTCACCTGCGCTTCAGCCCGCATTTGAAAATGTGGTTCCTGCCCTGTTTGGTGCCATGGCATATAAGTATTACAGACAAAGCAAACTTGTTTCACTTTTAGTTCTTACGCTTATGACATTGCTGTTTTGCTTTGTTCCTTCACTTATCGGATCAACAAGCATGATGGTGATACCAAGCGGAGCCCTTGCCATAGCTTTATCCTACGTGGCATTTAAGAAGAAAATGAAAGCGGCAAAGGAGGCAGAATAATGAAGATCGTACTTTTTGTGGTTCTTGGCATATTGGCTCTTTGCGCATTTCTTGTACTTATAGCACTTTGCAAAACACTTCTTACTCCTGCAAAGCATTCCCTCTGGGAGCCAAAGAAGGACCCGGAGCGTGAAATGGAATATGCCAAAAAGCTTGCAAAAATGGTGCAGTTTGAGACAGTTTCGTATAAAGGAAAGGACAGAGCAGATCATTTCAGGGAGTTTCATAAAATACTTGAAAAGGAATTCCCTTTGGTACACGAAAAGCTTGAAAAGACAGAGATAGACGGCGCTTTACTCTTTAAATGGGAGGGTAAGGCGCACGACAAGCCCATCGTACTTATGGGACATCAGGACGTGGTGCCTGCAGAAGGCAAGTGGGAGCATGAGCCATTTTCAGGCGATATAGTAGACGGAAAGATCTGGGGAAGAGGAACGGCGGACACAAAGTGCTCTGTTATGGCTTTTTTGCAGGCAGCTGAGGAACTTCTTAAAGAAGGGTATGAGCCGGGACAGGACATATATCTTTCTTCTTCAAACACAGAGGAAGTAGGGGGTGATGGCTGCCCTAAGATAGTTGCTGAACTGAAAAGAAGAGGCGTAAAGCCATTTATCGTAAATGATGAGGGCGGATCTGTGGTAACAGAGCCTATGGCAGGTCTCAAGGGCAATTTTGCCATGATAGGTGTTCTTGAAAAAGGCCAGGGAAACCTTAAGATCATAGCAAGGTCATCAGGGGGGCATTCAAGCTACCCACCTAAAAATTCGCCTATAGTAAGACTCTCAAGATTTGTAACAGATTTTACAAAGCATTATCCGATGAAGTCAAAGATGAATCTGCAGGCAAGAGAGATGTTTGCCAATATGGCGCCTTACGGTCCGTTTTGGATGAGACTGCTGTTTGGCAATATCTGGCTTTTTAAACCGCTTCTTGTAGCACTTATGCCCTCAATCTCTTCACAGGCAGCAGCCCTTCTTCGAACCACAATAGCCCCTACCATGCAGACAGGTTCGGATGGCTGCAATGTGCTTCCTCAGGAAGCCACACTTACCTTAAATCTTCGCTATATACCGCACCAGAACATGGAAGAAAGCAATGAGATAATAAAGAAACTTGCGGCAAAATACGATCTTGAGGTAGAACTTATTGATGCTCATCCTGCATGTGAGCCTGTAAGCTCTAAGAGCGAAGCTTTTGGCATTGTTGAAAGCGTTATAGATGAGGTATTCCCGGGGCTTCCTAAGATACCGTATGTTATGACGGGAGGTACCGACGCCAGGTTTTATCAGGAGATCTGCGATGCGTGCATTCGTTTTTCACCTGTGGTATACGGCCCTGCCCAGATGAAAGGTATGCACGGTCTTAACGAAAACCTTGATACCTACAGTCTGCCTTTGGCGGTAGATTACTACAAAGCGTTGATACGTAAGATCTGAGAGTTGTTTTTGTTTGCTACAGTTCATATGTGGTGATATAATGGGTAGATGGGGAATACATAATACGGAGGCCGGGTATGAAGATCTTAAATGGCAAAAATCTATATGTTACAATAGGAATGGCTTCACTCATTCTTTTACTTGTGGGAGGAAGGTTTTTCTATACTCTCAGCATTAAAAACACTCAGCGTAAAGCTGAAGAAAAGATTACAGCAACCATAGAAAATATGGCTTATTTAAGCCAGGACCTTAAAAAAGATATGGAGGTACTTGACGATCTTCTTTCCATCGGCAAGCTAAATGACTCGCAGCTTGGAAGACTTTATGAGCGAAAGAGCTATGTGGCATATCTTGACGGCAATATGATCGATTATTACGATTATATCGCTAAGGCACTTTTTTACCTTGATCAGGCAGGGGATTACGAGACCGCCTGTCAGGTTTATACAAACCTTGCCTCATACTTTTTTGACCTTGGAAATTACAGCGTAAGCGGTGTACTTATGGAAAAGGCCTTAAATCTTGGAGAGATCTCGGGGTACTCTAATAAAGAGACAGCACTTCTTGCCTATCGTATGTATGCAAAGCTTCTTAACAGGGAAGAGCTTCCGGAGGAGGCTTCGCTTTACGTAGACCTTGCTAAAGACGAACTTGACAAGATCGACCCTGATAACGCAAACCTTGAGATATACAGGCTTATGACAGAGGGGGACGAGGCAAAGACGGAGATCCTTCTTGGCAAATACGATAAGGCCTATGATTTTCTTGAAAAATACAAGGATGATCCCTACATTACAGGAGCAGATGTAAGCGCATATTATGCAGCAAATTTTACCCTTCCGTATTATGAGATAAAGACCATAGTCAGCCTTAACGAGGGAAAATACGATGAAGCTGTGGCCAGTTTAAAAAAATACATTGAAAACTGTGACAGATTTGCATTTGCAAACGATAAGATCGACCTTATAGAAAACGTTCTTTCAAAGATCCCTGACGGAACTGCAGGTTCTCCCGGCAGCGAACAATATGAAGAAAAAAATGCTCTTAAAAATGAGCTTGTTGAAGAGAATAATGACTTTAGAAAAAAGATCATCACAGAGCACTCCGAAGTCCTTCTTTCACAGCTTGAAAATAAGATACAAAGCTTTGAAGATGCCAGAATAGCGGTGAAAAGAAGATACAGGACCGCTCTTGTTTCATTTATCATTATCATGGTATTTGCGGCTATCGCTGCCATAGGACGCCTTATGTATGTAGAGGGCAATACAGATGCCCTTACAGGTCTTCGCAACAGAAGAGCTTTTGATGCAAAGATCCACAAGCTTAATATGGCGGGAAAGACTTACGGCGCCATTATGATCGATATTGACAAGTTTAAGAACTTTAACGATAATTACGGACACGACTTTGGAGACCTTGTGCTTTCAAAGATCGCAGGTATAGTAAAGCTGACAGAATCAAAGACCATAAAGACCTACAGATACGGCGGCGAGGAAATGATCGTGGTAATAGAGACGGATTCTCTTAACACCATGGTATTTACCGCAGAACACATCAGAAAAGCTGTTGAGAGGTGCGTTCTTCCAAGAGATGCCAAAGTTACTGTGAGTACCGGAGTAGGTATAAAAGGGCAGAGCGAAGATCCTGTAAAAGAAGCCGACGAAAACCTTTATTTCGCTAAACATAACGGACGAAATGCCACGGGTTATCTTACACCTGAAGGCAGAAAACTTGCACAATCTTAATAATTCGTTCATTACAGGTTCACAAAGCTTTTTTAAAATGGTAAAATGAGTATCACAGATTTTATTCCGGAAGGATCAAAGTATGACGCAGGAAAATGGGGAAAATAAAGACAGCTATAAGTTTATAGAAGAAAAGATAGTTCAAAGCAAGAGCAAAAAGGTTCGTAAGGCTTTTTCAAAGATCATTACGAGCATTTTTTGCGGTGTGGCGTTTGGAGTTTCCGCAGTAGGTGCCATTTATTTTCTTGGTGAGCGCATATTGCCAAAACCTAAAGATGAAGTACCGGTTGTAGAAAATCAGCCGCAGCCCGGGTATACCGATATCATTATCGATCCGAACGCCGATGAAGAAAAAGATAAAGATAACGAGAACGATAAAGAAGACACTGATGACGGCAAGAACTCTGAAGAAGAGCCAAAGCACATCATTACAAGTCAGCCGGTTATAGTACAGAACCGTGTCAGAGCAGACCTTTCCGACTTTTCTGCGATCCACAGACAGATAAACGATATGGCTATGGAAGTTAACAAATCCTTAGTTAAAGTGGCAGTTGTGGAAAGAGAGCTTGACTGGTTCCAGAATCCGTACGAGACAAGGGAGCTGACCTTCGGGTTTATAGCAAAGGAAGATGAATCTTTTTACTATATTATTACCGACAGCGATAAAGTTATGGAAAAAGAGGATATCCGCGTTTCGTTTAACGGTTCTCCCGAAGTTCCTGCAGAAATTTACGATATGCAAAGCGAAGTCGGCCTTGCCTGCCTGCGGGTTGACAGCGGCCTGCTTGACGCAGATGTTAAAAAAGATATTGCCGTTAGTACGATAGGCGAGTCTTATTCGCTCTTTGTAGGTGAGCCGGTTGTGGCCCTTGGCAATCCAAATGGTACGGTTTATTCTATGCTCATTGGCTGCGTATCAGATAAAAATGGCGTAGCAAATGTGGTAGACGACAGGATCGATCTTTTTGGAACAGATATCAAAACGAGCACCGACGGAAGCGGAATAATCGTAAATATGGACGGCAGCATTATCGGTATAATTACAAAAAAACTGTCCACCAATAAAGAAGTTTGTATGGCTATGTCCATTTCAAGGATACAGAATCTTATAGAAAAAATGGTAACAAAGACTCCTCGTGTATATCTTGGTGTCGTTACAACAGACCTTACAGACGAAATGAAGAAAGGGCTCACCCAGAACGGCGGCATCTATGTTTCTAAGGTTGAGGCCGGTTCTCCTGCAGCCGAAAGCGGCCTTAAGGCAGGAGACGTTATATTGCAGATAGGCGATAATGCCGTATTTACCACGGCAGGCTTCTCTACCTATCTTCAGAGTTTTGAGGCAGGAAGCGCTGTTACGGTTAAAGTGGCAAGGCCCGACAGAGAGGGCGAGGAAGTGCTTAGCCTTGATATTACATTAGGGGAAGCTGTATTAAAATAACGGAAAGAGAGACACATATGAAGTTTATCAAAGACATAAACGAGGGAGACAACGTACAGGGAGTTTATTTTTGCAAGAAGAAAGATGAGCTTCGCACCAAGACTGACAAGCCTTATTTTTCAATGACATTGCAGGATAAGACAGGAACCATAGATGCGAAGGTCTGGGACATATATTCAGGCGGTATCGGTGACTTTGAAGCCCTTGATTTTATCTATATTTCAGGGCAGGTTACAAAATTTCAGTCAGCCCTTCAGCTTAATATAGGCAGAGTAAGAAAATGCGAGGAAGGCGAATACAACGTAGCGGATTATATGCCGACCTCCGAAAAAGACATAGAAGAGATGTATAGTTCTCTTTTGGCGTTTGTAAGCTCGGTTAAAAACGAACATCTCAGAGAGATCGCAGAAAGCTTCTTTATAAAAGACGAGGCTTTTATAAAAGAGTTTAAGAATCACAGCGCCGCAAAAAGTGTGCATCACGGCTTTATCGGCGGACTTCTTGAGCATACTTTAAGTGTTGTTACCGCAGCGGATTTTTATGCAAAGCATTATCCTGTACTTAACAGAGACCTTCTAATTACTGCGGCAGCTCTTCATGATGCCGGAAAGGTAACAGAGCTTACCGCATTCCCTGAAAATGACTACTCAGACGAAGGTCAGCTTCTTGGCCACATTTACGTTGGAGCCGAGATGATAGGCGAAAAGTGCAGAGAGCTTGGCAATGTGCCTGCAAAGCTTGAAAGAGAGCTTAAACACTGCATACTTGCCCACCATGGCAAGCTTGAGTTTGGTTCGCCAAAGAAGCCTGCTCTTATGGAGGCGTTGGCTCTTAGCTATATAGATGACATGGACGCCAAGATGGAAACCTTTAAAGAAGCCCTTGAAGCGCCGGCAGGAGAGAACGGCTGGCTTGGCTTTAACAGGCTTCTTGACAGCAATATCAGAAAGGTAAGCGGAACCGATGAATAAGGATGAGATCCTTGAACTTAAGATAGAAGATATAGGAACTGACGGAGAGGGTATAGGCCATGTGGATGGCTATACCCTTTTTGTGAAGGATGCTTTGCCGGGAGATGTGGTAAAAGCAAAGGTTATAAAGGCAAAGAAAAGCTACGGATACGGAAGGCTTCTTGAGGTTATAGAAAGCTCCCCGGATCGCTGCGAAGCAAAGTGCCCTGCAGCCAGAGCCTGCGGCGGATGCCAGATACAGCACATGGACTACGCGGCGCAGCTTCGTATGAAGCAAAAAAGAGTAAAAGACTGTTTTACGCGCATCGGAGGTTTTGAAGAAAGCTTTATTGACAGCGTTATGCATGAGATAATCGGTATGGAAAAGCCTTGGCATTACCGCAATAAAGCTCAGTTCCCTGTGGGGCTTAATAAAGAGGGAAAGGCAGTTACCGGATTCTACGCAGGTCGTACACATTCCGTTATAGATACGCCTCATTGTTTTATCCAGTTTGAAGAAAATGACGCTATAATGGAGGCTGTACGCGGATTTATAGATAAAGAGCATATTTCCGTATATAACGAAGAGACAGGAAAAGGCCTTGTTCGTCACGTACTTACAAGAAAAGGCTTTGCTACAGATGAGATCGCTGTCTGCATAATAATAAACGAAGACAAGGTGCCAAAGGCGGAAAAACTTGTAGAGAGCCTGCTTGGCGCATGCCCTAAGATAAAGAGCATTACATTTAACGTAAACAAAGAAAAGACAAATGTTATACTTGGCGAAAAGACAGAGGTTCTTTACGGAAGCGAGTACATTTATGACTACATCGGTGATGTGAAGTTCCGTATTTCTCCAAAGTCATTTTTCCAGGTAAACCCTGTTCAGACAAAGGTACTTTACGGCCTTGCACTTGACCTTGCAAAGAAAGATACAGACCTTAAGAACCTTACGGTCTGGGATCTTTACTGCGGCATCGGTACCATTTCGCTTTTCCTTGCAAAAGAAGCAGGGCATGTACACGGCGTAGAGATAGTGCCCGCTGCTATAGAAGATGCAAAGGAAAACGCAAAACTTAACGGTATAACAAATGCAGAGTTTTACGTGGGGGCAGCAGAAGATGTGGCACCGTCCTTACCAAAGCCCGACGTAATAGTGGTAGACCCGCCGCGTAAAGGGTGCGACGAAAAGCTCCTTGCCACCATCTTAAAACACAACCCGCCAAAGGTGGTGTATGTATCCTGCGACCCTGCAACCCTTGCAAGAGACGTAAAGATACTTTGCGAAGGCGGCTACACACTAGAGTATATACAGCCTGTAGACCAGTTCGGGCACACGGTTCATGTAGAAACATGTGCCTGTTTAACAAAATCAGGCCATTGACTGATTTTGCTTTTACAGGCACAGTTGTTCTGGCTCCTGCAAAGCAGGAGAGCAGAACTTCCTTGAAAATGCTCTTCTAACGAAGTCAAGCTGAAGGCATTATTTTTCAACTACTAATATGCAATTTGAAGCCGGGTACTCTGTTTCCTCGCCGTTTTCATCAAGGAGAGTAACATACTTTCCAAGGTTATCAGGGTATCCGGGTTCAAGAAGCTCTTTGGCGCTGATTATTTTGGCACCTATTTCATTAAAGAAAGCTTTGTATTCATTAAGAGTAAAATATCCAAATTGCTCTTGAACTTCGTGGGCATAGCTTTCCGTGCCCCAGGTATAAGTAAAGAGGAACTCGCGGATAAAGTTTACATCTCCTGTTACGGTAAGAGTATCCTCGTTTATCTCTGTTACTTTTTTCTCTTCCGGAATATCTTTTAGGCCTGCAAAATCGCGCATATAATTTTTAAAGAAATCAAGGCTTGAAGGGCTTTTAAACACTATTTTGCGAGGGTATGACCCTTCCGTCTTAACTCCGTCCCTTATTATGATACGACCGCCGGGGTTAAGGCTATCAAAGGCATTTCTTAAAGCAATCTTTACGCTGTTTATCTCAAATCTTCCATTCTCTGTTTCAGTATAAGAATAAATCTCATGAAGGATTGAAGAAAAGATGATACTGTCACATTTTTCGGAAAGAGGCGTATCAACAAAATTATGAACCATTACCTGCCAGTTGTGGCCTTCTCTTTTTTTCTTCTGGTTCAGAGCTTCTATAACATTTGTGGAAATATCGGTGCCGATTATCATTTTATCCGGATATTTTTTCTCCAGCTTATCAAGTAAAATTCCGCCTCCGGAGCCAACATCCACAATGCTTTTTCCGACTGCATGATCAATGATGTCATCTTTTGTGCTTCTTGTAACATCATTCATGGTATTTAAATATTTTTCTTCGTTATTAAGTCTGTCAAAAGCGTCTCTTCTGAATCCGAACATATCGTAGAGCACAATAATGCTCTTTTCAAATGTAAGGAGGCCGCAGCGTTCCGCCTCAACGCAGAAGTCAATAAGCTTGTTGCAAACCGGCGAAAACTTAAAGTCTATAAAAGCAGAACCGTTTTCGATCGAAACGTCTATATCCACATTCTGAACAGAGGAATCAAGGAGGTACTTTTCGATGATCCTCTTTTTGTATACATTAATATGCTTTTTGCCTTCGTAGTCATAATAGAGAGAATCTGCAAGAGGCTTAAAATTGAGGTGCAAAACCTCTGCTTTTTCCGAAGATATCCTGTCTAAAGCAGCGGCAAGTATCTTTCTTATCTGTCCTATATCAAAAGAAGACAGGGCGGCTTCAAAATACCAAAGTTCATATTTCGGGAAAATAGATCTGTCAAAATAATCAACATCGTTTTCAAAAAACTCAATTTCATTTGGGCAGAGTTTCTGGAGCCTGTATTCTGCAGAAAAATCATTAAGATCTCCTGATACGATGCTTTCTGTAAGTGATATAACACTGTTTTTTACATTGTTCCATATATCTTCGGAAACAGCCCTTATTATACATTCGTTTAAGGCAAGTAAAATCTTTGAAAGGTCAAAAGAACCGTCACTTTTAATGCTTAAAAGAGGAACATTTGCGCTTACGGCAATCTCACCTCTTATACACTGGCCCACAATACCATGGGTTTTTATAAGGGTGTAGATAACCCCTTCATCGCCTGTTGCATCTTTATAGATATCAGCCGAAGCAATATTATGGATATCAAGAGGATAGCCCTTCTTTCTCCACTCTTTTCGTTCCTCAAAAAGACCGCCCTTTGCGACTTCAGACCACTTAAGAACCGTTGATATCATTTCTTTTTCTACGGGATTAAGGCAGTATTTTTCGCAGATATCATCAAGAATATCCAGCGTTCTAAAAACATACATCAGAGTTTCTTTGCCTGAAAGACTGCTCATGGAATCAAGTCTTTCTGCATTTACGTATATATTGTCGGTTTGAGTAAGGTACTTTAGCCAAAGGTTATCGTTAAGTGCACCTTCTTTTAAAGCGCCGCTTTCCTCAAAATATTTTTTAAAGTTTAGATTTTTAGATGTGTCAGCCATGATCTTCCTCCTGTCAACCATGTTATTATCCCATAACCTTCCGTGTTTTGCAATGAGACCTTTATACATACGTACCAGGTACCTGTGTCATCCTGCTTGAATTTGGCTTTCGAATATGTTAGTATGTGCCCATAGATGGGCGAATTTTTTAACGAAGCCAAGTTTGTTCTGGCTCCTGCAAAGCAGTAGAGCAGAACTTCATTACGTGCGTATGCTTTGTGAGGAAGTAAAATGAAAGTAGCAATCTGCGATGACAACCAAATAGATATAGATTATCTGTCGGGACTGCTTTTGAAGTGGGGAGAGAAAAGCAGTACCGGAATTTCGCTCCGAACCTTTCCTTCTGCCGAAAGCTTTCTCTTTCAGTATGAAGATGAAAAGAATTACGACCTGCTGTTTCTTGATATAGAGATGGAGAAAATGGACGGAGTCACCATGGCAAGGCAGGTTCGAAAGGGAAATGAATCTGTCCAGATAGTTTTTGTAACAGGGTATTCAGATTATATCGCGGAAGGCTATGACGTAGCTGCGCTCCACTATCTTATGAAGCCGGTTAAGGAAGACAAACTCTTTGAAGTTCTTGACAGAGCGGCATCAAAGATAAAAGAGAATGCAGCCTGTCTTACGGTAGAATACAGCGGAGAGCTTGTAAGGATTCCGTTTTATGAGATAAAGTATATGGATGTAGACAAGAATTATGTCACCATTCATAGCAAAGAGGACTATCGCATAAAAGCCACTCTCGGAGAAATGGAAACTAAGCTTCCGGAGAATTTCTTTCGTATCGGAAGAAGTGCAATAGTCAATCTAAACTGCATCAGAAGAGTAACAAAGACGGATGCGGTACTTACAGATGGCAGCATGATCCAGCTTCCAAGGGGAAGCTATGATAAACTTAACCGGGCGATAATAAAGCATGTATAGGGATATAGTATGAAGTTATTTAACAAGAAGCTTGATAAACAGATAGAAAAGTATCAGCGAGAGCTTGTTGATACACATTATAAAGAGGTAGACAACATGTACCGCCAGATACGAGGCTGGCGACATGATTACAGAAATCACATACAGGTGCTTATGGCCCTTGCAGACAAGGGCGACATAAACGGCATAAAGCAGTATCTTGGCGAGCTTGATGTAGATCTTAACACTGTAGATACGGTAATAAAGACCGGAAATGCCATGGCAGATGCCATACTAAACAGTAAGATCTCGCTTGCAAGATCAAAAGAAATCGAAGTTGATGCAGATGCCCATATCCCTGTAAAACTGAAAATGTCAGAGCTTGACCTTTGCTGTATCCTTGGCAATCTTTTTGATAACGCTATCGAAGCAAGCCTTGCACTTCCGCCGGAAGAACGAAAGATCCGGGTTTATATGGATATGAAGAACACTCAGCTTTATATCTCATTTACAAATATGACCGCCGGGGGAAAGCTTAAGAAAGAGGGCGGCATATTTAAGACCACCAAGGGAGAGGGGCACGGCTTCGGGCTTGTAAGGATCGATGCCATAGTGGAAAGGGCAGACGGTTATATCAGCCGTAACTCGGAAGACGGGGCATTTACAACAGAGATATTGATACCGCAAATATAGGAAAGATGCTATTCGTCCCCTAAAACCTACAATTCATCCCCGAAATAACTTCGGGGATATTTTTGTGTTATGATAAGGCCGTCTCGAAGAGGGGATATAACGATATAGGGCGCTGCGCGGCTCCTTCCCGCGCGGCCCCTGGAAATGAGGAAGAGATGGAAAAAGAAAAACAGCAGGCAAAAAAGAAAGAAAAGCCCAAATACAATCTGCTGCAAAATGTGGCCTGGATGATCGGAATGTCAAAAAAGGCCGACAGCCCTGAAGTGGGCTTTTTTGTGCTGCTTATGGGCGTAGTCTCTGCAGGAGTAAATATCGCAGGGCTTCTAATAACGCCAATGATATTAAAGCAGGTGGAAGATAAGGCACCGCTACCCAAACTGCTTTTGGTGATAGGGGGATATACGCTTTGTTTACTTGCACTAAACGGAGTTAAGAGATACTTTGATGGAAGTCTGGATTGGACCAGGATCCATGTAAGGGGAGAAATAAGCGTAAAGATTCATGAGAAGTTTTGCAAAACGTCTTATCCTAACACTGAGAATCCGAATGTTTTAAAAAGATTTCATGAGGCAATTGAAACAACATGGAGTAATAATGCGGCCACTGAAGCAATCTGGCATCATATAGAATTGTTTCTTGAATATGCCATATGCTTTATTGTTTACCTTTACTTTCTGTCGCACACGAATTATCTTTTACTTTGCATTATTACTGTCACCACAGTTGTAGAATTTTTTATATCAAAGAAAGTTGATGAATGGAAGTATCAGCATAGAGATGAAGCAAGCGCAGTAGTAAAGAAGATCAAATATATTACTTGCAAGGGAGAATCAAGAACTATTGGAAAAGACATCAGAATCTTTGGGATGAAAGATTGGATGGATGATATTTACAGGGCATCTAAGAAAATTGCCTTAGACTTTGAAAACAAATTAAATGAGAAATACATAATGGTTGACCTTTTCGATGTGCTGCTTACAGTATTTAGAAATGGACTAGCGTACTATTATCTTTTAAACATGACGATAAAAGGAAATCTCTCGGTATCAACCTTTTTGTTGTACTTTAGTGCGGTGGGTGGATTTGCCAAATGGACAAAAAGCATTTTGGCAGAGCTTACAAAACTTAATTCTGAAAGTACTGAATTATCAGTATTAAGAGAGACGATTGAAATGGCTGAGGATTTCCGAATGGAAGGCGGAAAACCGATTCCAAAAACTACGGATGGGAAATACGAACTGAAACTTGAAAATGTTTCATTTAGATATCCCGGAGCAGAAAGTGACACTATTACAGATTTAAATCTGACCATAAAACCTGGCGAGAAGGTGGCACTTGTCGGCCTTAACGGAGCAGGTAAAACTACGCTTGTAAAGCTGCTTTGCGGGTTTTATGACCCTACAAAAGGAAGAGTTTTGCTTAACGGAACAGACATAAGAGTATTTAACAGACCGGAATACTATGATCTTTTTACTGCTGTATTTCAGAAGTATTCGATTATAGAGGTATCTGCAGCAGAAAATATATCGGGAAAAACAAAAGACTTTGACGAAGCGAAGATATGGGAAGTTCTTAAAGAAGCAGATCTTGATGATAAATTCAGATCCTTACCGAATGGAATTTATACGCACCTAGGGAAGAAATATTACGAAGATGGCATCGAGCTTTCAGGCGGTGAGACGCAACGTCTTGTACTTGCAAGAGCCCTATATAAAAATGCTCCGGTTCTTCTTTTGGATGAGCCTACAGCAGCGCTCGATCCGATTGCAGAAGATCGCATCTATCAAAAGTACAGTGAGATGACTAAGGGACGGACTTCTCTTTTTATTTCTCATAGGCTTGCCTCCACAAGGTTTTGCGATCGCATTTTATTTATGGAAAATGGAAAAATCATTGAAGAAGGATCGCATGATGCGCTTATGAGCACAGGGGGAAAATATAAGGAGATGTTCGACGTACAGAGCAAATATTATCAGGAGGGGCAGACAGATGAAGAGTGAAAAAATGAGTTTAAAAGAGGCTTTTAAACTGCATACAAGAGCAATCAAAATAATAAAAACCGAGTCACCTTCTTTAATACTTATGAACCGAGTATGGGGCTTTTTAAAAGCTGCCCTCCCATATGGTGATGTTTACCTTTCGGCAAAGATAATTGGTGAGCTTGCAGGTGGTAGGGATCCGAAACGTCTAATGTTACTTGTAAGCATTACCCTCATTTGGAATCTGGTTTTAGCGTCTATATGCTCTGTGATAGAAGATAAGGACAAATCGCTGGGCTATTTGTTGTGGCTGGCAAACGATAAATTTTTAGCTGATAAGATGATGAATATGGACTATTGTCATCTCGACAAGCAATCCACACATGACAGGGTGGCACAGATAAGACAGAATGCAAACTGGCATGCGTGGGGAATTTATACAGCATATGAGGCAGAAAAAGAACTGGCTTCTTCTCTTTTTGGCATTTTGGGAGTCGTAGTGCTGACGGTAACTTTATTTATCAAAAAAATACCTGTCGAAGCAGGAAGGCTTACGATTCTTAACACTCCATATATGACTGTGGTTATAGTGGCCATATATCTTTTTACTGTCTATCTTGCATCACACTGCGGGAATCTTGTTTCTGCCGGAAGTGCGGCCCTATCAGCCGGAGCAAGAGAAGGGAACCGTTTTTATAACCTTTTTAGCGGTTACGCTTTTGACTCAACCAATCAAAAATCTGCAGATATCAGAATGTACGACCAGTTCAATATATGTAAGGCGTACAAAATTGAAGAAAGAGCCTTTGGCAAAAATGGAGCTTTTGCAAAGTTCTATAAAGGAAAAGGCGGAATGCTCTTAATTGCCCAGCAGGCACTTCTTGCTGTTTTTACAGGTATGGTGTATTTGTACGTTTGTCTTAAAGCGTATGGCGGCGCATTTGATATTGGCTATATAGCGCAATATGTGGGGGCGCTTACAGCTTTTTCGGGACAGATGATACTGCTTTTAGAGGGGCTTTCGGATATCCGCTTAAATGGCAGCTTCCTCCAAACCTTATACGAGCATATGGATCTTCCTGATGAAATGTACCAGGGTTCACTTACTACAGAAAAGAGAAATGACTGCAAATACGAAATAGAGTTTAAGGATGTTTCCTTTAAGTATCCTGACTCTGATATCTGGGCATTAAGACATCTTAATGTAAAGTTTAAGGTAGGACAGAAGCTTGCAGTAGTAGGTCAGAACGGTTCCGGAAAGACTACGTTCATAAAGCTTCTTTGCAGGCTTTATGACCCTACGGAAGGCCAGATACTTCTTAACGGAATCGACATAAGAAAATATGCTTACAAAGAATATATGGACATCTTTTCTGTGGTGTTTCAAGATTTTGAGCTTCTTGCAGCCCCTCTTGGTGAAAATGTGGCTGTATCAAAGAAATATGACAAAGAAAAAGTTAAGGCCGCCCTTATTCAGGCCGGATTTGGAGAAAGACTTGAGACTATGGAAAAGGGGCTTGATACCTGCCTGTATAAAGAGTTTGAAGAGGACGGAGTTGAAATCTCGGGCGGTGAAGCTCAAAAGATCGCTATAGCAAGAGCCCTGTATAAGGACGCAGCATTTATCATCCTGGATGAGCCAACCGCTGCACTTGACCCTCTTGCAGAAGCTGAAGTATACGAGAAATTTAGCGGGATGGTAGGTAACAGAACAGCGGTATATATAAGCCACAGGCTTTCATCCTGCAAGTTCTGCGACGAGATCATGGTGTTTGATGAAGGAGCTGTTATCCAGCACGGTACCCATGAGAGTCTTCTTTCCGATCTTGCCGGAAAATACTATGCTCTCTGGAATGCTCAGGCAAAATATTATCAGTAATCTTATATTTTTACATATGTACCAGGTACCTGTGTCATCCTGCTTGAATTTGACCTTCGAATATGTTAGTATGTGCCCATAGAAAGGCAGATTTATATAAGGAGGCGCGATTAATGAGTAAGATATATATCACAGGTCACAAGAACCCTGATCTTGACAGTTTATGCAGTGCTTATGCGTATTCGGTGCTTAAGAACAAGATCGATCCTGATAATGAATATATACCTGTAAGGGCAGGGCATCTTAGCGACAGTGTTACGGCTATCTTAAGTACGCTTGGTATAGAAGCGCCGCCATATATGAGTAATGTATACCCGAAGGTGGCAGATGTTATGCTAAGGCCTACAGAAAAGCTTGAAGCATCGGCGCCTCTTACTGAGCTTGCAAAGACATTTAAGGATTCAACGCCGTCTGTTGTGCCTATATATGATAACGGCAAGTTCACGGGGCTTCTTAGCGTTGATGATATTACAAGATATTTTATGCATAAACTTGGCGAAGAGGGCCGCATTTCAGAGATCCCTACTCTTGGCACGCTCCTTGAGAAAAATGAGGCGCCGGTTCAGGCCGACGACCTTTTTGAAGATGCAAAGATAAGCCTTTCGGGTTCAAAAAAGAGAGGCCTTGCTGTGTTTGAGGGCGAGGAGTTTTGCGGATATGTCAGTAGAAGATGTTTTCTTAAAGCACCTTCCTATAAGGTGATACTTGTAGACCACAACGAGGCAAGGCAGTCAATAAACGGAATAGAAAAGGCGGAAGTGGTGGAGATAGTAGATCACCACAGGCTTGATGCCTCAAAGACCAGTCTGCCGATATTTATAGATACAGAGCCTCTTGGCAGCACCTGTACCATTGTTTACCGTATGTTTTTAAGGAATGACGTTACCCCTGATAAGTATACGGCAAAGGTGATGCTTACAGGCCTTATCTCAGACACACTGATACTTAAGAGTCCTACCACCACCCAGACAGATAGAGAAACAGCAACTAAGCTTGCAGAAATATGCGGTGTTGATATAAATGAATTTGGACATGAGATGTTTAGTCATGTAGAGAGCATGGGCAAGAGAGATCCGGAAAGAGCCATACTTTCAGACTTTAAGAAGTACACGGAAAAAGGCGTGCAGATAGGAATAGGCCAGTGCGAAGTTACTACACTTCACGACATTGACGAATATACCGGCATGTATCTTGATATGCTTGAAGAGGTACGTGAAAAGGAAGGACTTACATGGGCTACACTTATGATAACCAATGTATTGAAAGAGCACAGCGTGCTTCTTACCACAGGCTATAAGGCTGAAAAGATGCTTCCTTACAAGATGCTCTCAGAAAAAGTATACGATATGCCAAATGTCATGAGCCGTAAAAAGCAGCTCCTTCCCGAGATGCTTTATGCACTTTCTGCTGTAACTTTGGGGTAAATGCCTGCGCGGCCAAAAGTGTGGCCGGCGTATAAACAGAATGATATCAGAGAGATTAAAATTAATGGAAAAAAATTTAGTTGACAAATTGTAAGAGAGAAGGTACAATACAATCATAATATATTTGATACAATATAATTTAGTTAAATATAACATATGTGGAAAGATTTAGGAGGTATAGCAAAATGGCAAGATATGATATAGCAATTATCGGAACAGGCCCTGCAGGCCTTGAAGCAGCAATTACAGCAAAAGTTCGTAACAAAAATGTTCTTCTTATCGGTAGCAGAAGTTTAAGCTCAAAGGTTGAAAAAGCACATACGGTACAGAATTACCTCGGTCTTCCCAGCGTATCAGGAGAGGACATGCAGAATGCTTTTTTAAAGCACATTGATGAAATGGGCATTACCATTACTGAAGATAAGATTACCACAGTATATGCTATGGGTGAGTTTTTCGCCCTTCAGGGTAACGGAGA
>JAEEGF011398290.1_pt1 | contig 41327 bp, 29 predicted proteins | sample 9134171 | NCBI WGS metagenome assembly JAEEGF01 (sample SAMN16246542, study PRJNA631951) | gut metagenome | biome: gut microbiome; feature: rumen; material: AP-attached | host: Bos | place: Iran: Karaj | collected 2018-10 | reverse complement strand
CACATCCGCGGCATCTGTCCCGAGGGTTGGTATCTGCCCACCCCGGAGAAGTACGAAGCCCTCAACCTCCACGGTGCTGAAGCCCTGAAGTCTCCGCTCTACTGGACGGACGGCGGCGGTGACAACAGCACCGGCTTCACCTGGCTGCCCGCCGGCTGGTGGAACGGCGCCCAGCTGCGTTTCGAAGGACTCACCTCCGAGGGCTATTTCCTCTCCACCAAGATCGTCGCCGGCGAGATCTCGACTCACGTCCATGTGATCGTACACGACTGCGACGTTGTCAAAGAAATCGAAGTCAACTCCGGCTATGGATACTCCGTACGGTGTATCAAGGAGAAAGACTGAAGTAGTTTTGTTTTATTTTTTCAAAAGGGGGGACTCGGAATGGGTCCCTTTTTTTTTCGGTTTAGAGTTTAGGGGCTCCGGTTTGCAGGTCATTGTCTCGCGGAAAAGACTTGCGATGCTGAACCACGCCCTGCCGTTATGCGCTAATGATAACGATGAGCAAATGGTAAACTTTTACTTGGTTGTTTACATGTCACGTTGCCATGGCGATGGAGGCAACCTCTTCCTCCGTAATGCCGGCGATTTCGGAAATCATGACATTGTCGAGTCCCTTGGCGACCATACTGCGGATGAGTTCCTTTCGACCATGCGCGAGCCCCTTTTGCAATCCCTGTTCAAGTCCCTTTTGCATTCCCTTTCGCATTCCCTGCTCAATCCCCTTCTCAATTCCTTGTTCGATTCCCTGCTCGATCCCTTCCTGCCTACCCTTCTCAAAGTTCTCTGCCCCTGACTTCTCGGCTGCGTATTCGATGGCGTTCTGCACATCGTCGTAATCCAAGACGCTCCGTTCATAGTCCGCCTTCTCGCTATTGTCCAGACCCGAGTATCTGCACTCGTCCAAGAGTTCCCTGAACACAGGTTCCTCCTCCGACACGTCCTGCTCCTCCAAGTGGTGCATGTGTTTGATGAGGAAGGCCCATTTCTCTTTCTTGTCCGAAAAACGCAAGTCCCTGATCTGCGTGGCCTTGAGGCGGGCGAACTTTCCGAGTTCCAGGAAACAGATGACGGATTTGCCGGTCAGGAGGCGGCCGCCGGCATCCTGGTAGCGGAACACGTGGAAGAACTCGTCGCTCTGTTCAAAGCCCGGCAGCGTGTGCTCCAGGATGGTGAACCCTATGACGGTGGGGATCTTGTACCTCCTGTTGCCGCGTTTCACCGACCGGCTGATCATGCGGCTGTTGTAGGTGAGCGCACGCTCGGCGTAGAACTTCTGCGTCTCGCGCTGCATCTCCACGATGGTCTTGTTGCCGCGCCCGTCAGTGCACAGCAGGTCGAAAATCACACGCTTGTTGTCCTCGGTGTCACCCAGCTGCTCTGTGGGCAGCAACTCGATTTTCCTGATCCGCCTGAACTCGTCGGGCAGGAAAGTCCTGAGCATGTCGAGCAACAGAGCCATGCCCTCCGGCCGCCCGAAAATCCGCTTAAATCCGTAGTCGTTCATAAGATCAATGTAGAAGGAATGCCCCTTCTGTTTTCTTTGTTCTTTTTCTTTGTGATCATCTTCTTTTATTTTCATCGTTTTGAATTTTAAAAATACAATGTTTTCGTCTGGCAAAGATACATCAAGAACAACTGTTTGTCAAGAGTTTTGAAATATTTTTTTCATATTGGTAATCAGCGCATTGCTTGAACAATTGTTAATATTTTTATAATTTATTACTAATTACAGCCCGCGATTTCGCAGAAAACGACCCCTGTCGGCTCTTTTTCGAGTCGTCCGTCACAAGGAGAGGACAAGTACAAATTGGACATACCCGTGCAATGACTGACAAAAAAACGTATTTTTGCCGCCGATTACAGTCATCCTCGCCAGACTCGCCATACAACGCGGAAGTATGAGGCATGAACTTTGAATTATGAATAATATGAAGAGAACAACCACGATTCTTTCGTTACTGCTGCTGGCCATGCTCAGCGGCTTCGCGCAGCAGCGCACGGACTCTGTGCATGTGGCGCACTACGACCTCCACCTCTCGGTAGTGGATTTCACCAATCACGTGATCGACGGCTACACGGACATCACCGTGGTGTCGAAGGTCGGCAACCTGTCGCAGCTCCGGCTCGACCTGATGGCGCTGACCACCGACTCGGTGTTCGTCAACCAGACGCCGGCGGCCTTCACGCACACGGGACAATCTTTGCGCGTGGCCCTGCCGACGATGCAGGCGGGCGACACAGCGTCGGTGCGCGTCCACTACCACGGCACCCCCGCGCACGACGGCTATTTCGGCGGCTTCTACTACAGCGGGGAATATGCCTACAACGTGGGCGTCGCGCTGAGCGACATCCCGCACGCCTACGGCCGCTGCTGGTTCCCCTGCATGGACGAGTTCACCGACAAATCGAGCTACAGCTTCCACATCCGCACACAAAACGGGAAACGGGCGATATGCAACGGCCTGCTCACCGACTCGCTGACACTGGCCGACAACACGAGAATCTGGTCCTGGCAGCTGGACGAACCCGTACCGACCTACCTGGTCAACCTGGCCGTGGGCAACTACCTCTGCTACGCTGACACATTCCAGGGCGCGGAAAAGGTCATCCCCATCGAGATCTACGCCGCCCCGAACATCTATCCCAACATTCCGGCCTCTTTCATCCACCTCAAGCCAGTGCTCCGCAAATATGAGGAGTTCTTCGGTCCATACCGGTGGCCGCGAGTGGGTTACGTCTGCGTGGCCATGACCGGCGGCGCCATGGAGCACGCCACCAACATCTCCCTGCCCAACGCGGCAGTCAACGGCACCCTCGCCTACGAGGGCACCATCATGCACGAACTCTTCCACCACTGGTTCGGCGACCTCATCACCTGCGAACGCCCCGAGGAGATGTGGATCAACGAGGGCTTCGCCGACTACTCCGAAGCGCTCGTCCAGGAGTGGCTCTACGACAACTACGACGAACACATCCGCGACCTCCACGCCACCACGCTGCAGACTTTGGCCAAGCAGGATGAGGGTCTCTACCCGTTAGACAACGTGCCCCAAGACCACACCTACGGCATGCATTCCTACCAGAAAGGCGGCTTAGTCATCCACACCCTGCGCAACTACATGGGCGACTCGCTGTTCTTCAGCAGCCTGCGCCAACTGCTCGACCATTTCGCCTACCAGAACGTCAATTCCGAGGAATTTTTCACCTACCTGTCGCAAGTTTCGGGCATGAATCTGATGGATTTCTACGAAGACTGGATCCATCAGCCCGGATTCTTGGATTTTGACGTGGATAAAATCGTGAACCACGCCTGCGGAATCTACGCCGTCGTTGTCAGACAGAAGGGCTACGGCACCAACCACCTCGGCACCAACGTCCCCGTGGACGTCACCTTGGTATCGGGGGACATGGAATTCAGCACCACGGAACACCAGCTCGTCTCGGGCGATTCCACGGAACTGATGGTTCTGTCGTCGTTCAATCCCGCTTTCGTCATCCTGGACCACCACGGCAAGCTGAACGACGCCACCATTGACGACACCCGGAAGGTCGCAGGACCCGGAAACATCTCATTCACAAACACTTACTGCAGCGCACAAATCAATCAACTCAGCGACACTTCCCTGATTCACGTGGAGCACCACTATGTGGCCCCCACGGCGCCCTCTCCCCTGCCCGAGGGCTACATCCGCTTCTCGCAAACGCACTATTGGACAGTGAACTATGCCGGCACGGAGCCGACAGGCGTGTGGCGGTTCCAACTCAAAAGAACCAACGGCCAACCCGACTACAACCTCCTCGACGGTGGCTTCGCCATCGAGAACCTGAAACTGATGTACCGTCCCGACGGTCAATCGGCTTGGACCCCGGTGGAATACACCCGCACCGGCAGTCCCTACAACTCCACCATCACCACCACGGACATGCTGGCGGGCCAGTACTGCTTCGCCGTGGCGGAACAAGGCGTCTCCACGGTCGAACGCCCCGGCGTCAGACTGAGCGTCTATCCCAACCCCGCCGACGACACCATCATCCTGAAAACGGAGGCGGACAAGGCCGACAAAGCCGTTGTCTTCGACTCTTTAGGGCATAAAGTGAAAACGCTGAAAATCAGCGAAGAGACGCAGACTATCAATGTAAGCAATTTATCTTCAGGAAATTACATCATCGTGCTCTACCGCAAAGGAAAATCGGTGGCACGCACGATGTTCGTGAAAGCGTAACCGTTTCAGAGCTCTTTCGCAAGGAATTCCGCCGTGAACCCGACTCCTTGACGGACAATGTCCTCCGGAGTGCCGGTCGCGACGATTTCGCCGCCATTGCGCCCGCCTTCGGGCCCCATGTCGATGATCCAGTCGGCCATCTTGATGACATCCATGTTATGCTCAATGACGATGACGGTGTTCCCCTTTTCCACTAATTTGTTCAACACGTCGAGCAGGATGGCGATGTCCTGGAAATGCAGTCCCGTGGTGGGTTCGTCGAGGATATACAGCGTTTGGCCGGTGTCCTTCTTCGACAGTTCCGCCGCCAACTTGATGCGCTGGGCCTCGCCGCCGGAGAGCGTCGTGGAGGGCTGCCCGAGTTTCAGGTAGCCGAGTCCCACATCGTCCATCGTCTTGAGCTCGCGCACGATGAGCGGGATATTTTCGAAGAACTCGATGGCCGTGTGTATGTCCATCTCCAACACATCATTGATGGACTTGCCCTTGTAGCGGATCTCCAACGTCTCGTCGTTGTAGCGTTTGCCGCCGCATTTGTCGCAGGTGACATAGACATCGGGCAGGAAATTCATCTCGATAGTCCGCACGCCCGCGCCCTTGCACTCCTCGCAACGGCCGCCGGAGACATTGAACGAGAAACGTCCCGGCTTGTAACCACGGATCTTCGACTCCGGCATTTGCGTGAAAAGTTTGCGAATGTCCTCAAACACACCCACATACGTGGCAGGGTTCGACCGTGGCGTGCGCCCGATGGGCTGCTGGTTGATGTCGATGATCTTGTTGATATGTTCCAAGCCTACCACGTCCTTGTAGGGCAGCGGCTTCTTTTCGGAGCGGTAAATATAGTGGTTTACAATCGGATAGAGCGTTTCGTTGATGAGGGTCGATTTGCCGCTGCCGGAGACCCCTGTGACGCAGATGAGTGTCCCCAACGGGAACTCCACCGTGACGTTCTTGAGGTTGTTGCCGGTCGCGCCCACGATGGACAGCCATTCGCCAGTACCTTTGCGACGCTGCTTCGGCACCTTGATTTTCTTTTTCCCTTTGAGATAATCCGCTGTCAGCGAACCGCTTTTGAGGATTTCCTTGTATTTGCCGGCCGCGACGATCTCGCCACCGTATTCGCCGGCCGCCGGTCCCACATCCACGATGTAGTCGGCCGCCTTCATCATGTCGCGGTCGTGCTCCACCACGATGACGGAGTTGCCCATGTCGCGCAGCCGCCGCAACGATTCGATGAGATAGTGGTTGTCGCGCTGGTGCAGCCCGATGCTCGGCTCGTCGAGGATGTACATCACGTTGACAAGCTGAGAACTGATCTGCGTGGCCAAACGGATGCGCTGCGCCTCGCCGCCGGAGAGCGACGCCGAAGAGCGGTCGAGCGACAGGTACTGCACGCCCACATCGCACAGAAACTCCAAGCGGAAGGTGATTTCGCGCAGGATTTCGGAGGCGATATGCCGCTTGGCGGGGTCCAGATGCGAGGGAAGCGCGCGGCACCAGGCCAACAGCTCCGCCATGTCCATGCTCGCGAGGGCGGCGATGTTCTTGTCGAGGATACGGAAATGCAGCGACTCCGTGCGCAAACGGGCGCCGTGGCAATGCGGGCACGGGGTGGTGTTCACAAACTGCGAAATCCACTTCTTGAACGACGCCGGCATGGTCTCCTCGTTGAGGTTGCCGAGGAAGTTCACCACACCCTCGAACGTCTTCCGCATAGGCGAAAGGCCGGTCACCTCGCGCTTCACGTGCAAAATCTCGGTGGTGCCGTACAACACCGCGTTCAGCTGCTGTTCCGTCAAGTTCTTGATCGGCTCTGTCATCGAGAAACCGTATTTCTCCGCCAGCGCATCCAACGTCCTGAACAGCAATGTGTTCTTGTATTCTCCGAGAATGGCGATGCCGCCGGCTTTGATGGATTTGTTCCGGTCGGGAATCACCTTGTTGATGTCGATTTCCGTGATGATACCCAAGCCGTTGCAATATTCGCATGCACCGTAGGGCGAATTGAAGGAGAAGGTGTTCGGTTCGGGTTCCGGGTAGGAAATGCCCGTGGTGGGGCACATCAGAAACTTGCTGTACTTCTTCACCTCCTTGGTCTCGTTGTCGAGGATCATAATGGCACCCTTGCCGTATTTCATCGCGATCTGCACGCTGTTGGCGAGCCGCTTCTGCGAATAATCCGACACGGTGAGGTTATCGACCGACAGCTCGATGTCGTGGATTTTGTAACGATCGACCTGCATGCCCATGACAAGGGGTTTCATCGCGCCATCGACACGCACGCGGGTGAATCCCTGCTTGCGGATGTTCTCGAACAGTTCGCGATAATGACCCTTGCGCCGCTTCACCACAGGAGCGAGCAGCGTGATGGAATGACCCTTGTAACGCTCCAAAATCAGGTCTATGAGCTCCTTTTCGGAATAGTGAACCATCTTCTCCTCCGTGTTGTAGGAGTAGGCGTCGGCCACGCGGGCGTAGAGCAGGCGCAGGAAGTCATAAACCTCCGTGACCGTGCCCACCGTGGAACGCGGGTTCTTGTTGACGGTCTTCTGCTCGATGGAAATCACAGGGTTGAGGCCGGAAATCTTGTCAACGTCGGGATGCTCCATGTTGCCGATGAAATGACGGGCGTACGCGGAATAGGTCTCCATGTAGCGGCGCTGTCCCTCGGCGTAGATGGTGTCAAACGCCAGCGACGACTTGCCACTCCCGCTCAGTCCGGTGATGACCACCAGTTGCTGCTGCGGGATTGTCAACGACACATTTTTCAGATTGTTCTCACGCGCACCCGTGACAACAAGCGCGTCCTCCGCCTGTACGTTCTTCACTTTTTCCACGATAGGTTTCTGATTTTGGGGCGGCAAAGATACAATTTTTTTCACTCTCCCAGCCTTGCAAAACCCTTTGCCATGATAGTAAGGTCGTTACGAACCTGATAGGTGCGAGCGTAGATTTCTTCCAAACGACGGGTCATCTCCTCGGAAAAAGCGTTTCCCGGGTAGGCATCGGAGGGATGCAGCACCCCCAGTGCGAGGCCCGCGTTCGAATCCGCCGTGTCCGTCTCGAGTCCCACCCAGCTTTTCCGGCCTTTCAGCACCGCGAAAATATTGCGCACAAAACCGCCCTTCCGTTTGACGAACCAGATGTCGAGCCACAGGAACAGCAACAGAAGCAAAGCGGAAACGACATCAAAGGCACGCTTCTGACGACGCGATTTCTGCTGATACACGGACTGCAACGGGATGGTGTACAAATCCTCGGAGGTGAAAATGTCGTTGCTGCCGATGAGCGAAAGGCTGTCTTCCGGCGCGATTTTGAACTCCAACTGTCTGTCTTGCAAGCGGTTCATCCAGCTGATAATCTGGTCGGCGGGAATGTCTTTGGCGCAGAATATCACTTCGCTGATATGGTAAATGGTGAGAAGGTCGGACAGATCCTCGACTCGCCCGATATGCATAGATTTCTCATTGTCAACGGGTTCCGTGGTGATGAGGCCGACAAACTCGCGGGAGGCGTTCATCGACTGCACCATGCTGAGCACGCGCTCGCACTCCTGTGCGCCGCCCACGATGGCGACACGCTGGCTCGTCCGACGGGTGTCCACCTCCACCAGATTCCCCTTGGCGAGAAGATAGCGCAGGGCGTTGACGGCGAACAGCGCCCACACCGCACCCATGACAACCACGGCGCGGGAGAAGCGCATGGTCTCCGGCAACAGCGCGTAAACCAGCAAGATAGCCACAGTACCCATCACAATGCCGCGATTAAGCAACCGCCGACGCACAGGTTTCTGGTAGCCGCCGCTGATCCAAACCGCCAACTGCCAAACCACGGCATACACCGGCAGGATGACGTAGAAATAGTGTTTGGGAAATGCCGAATTGCGCTGGAAAAGCACGTTGTGGTCCCAATATTTGGAGAGCGCGAACAGTCCGGCAAAAATGAGGATGAAATCGAGCAGTGGCAGCAAAATGCGGCTGACAATACGTTTCAACGCCGCCAACGCCGCCCGGAACCAAATCGCCGCGTCGATGGCGATGTTGAAAACCTTGGCATTGTTGGCCGAGAAATGCTTTTTGGCGAAAATCTGCATCGCCTTGTAGAAGACGTAAACGTAATTCAGACTGCCCTTCTTGGTACTCTCGCCCTTGTAGTGAATGATCCGCGTCTGCGGGAAATAGTAGTTCTTGTATCCGCCTTTCAAAATCCTGTAAGACAGGTCGATATCCTCGCCGTACATGAAATAGTCCTCGTCTAAAAGCCCGACCTCGTCGAGCACCGACTTGCGCATCATCATGAACGCGCCGCTGAGAACCTCCACCTCGTGGGTCTCGTCCTCCCCGATATACGTCGCGTGGTAGGCCCCGAACTTCTGCGACTTGGGGAACAGCTTCGAAAGGCCGAACAGCTTGTAGAAAGAGGATTTCGGGTAAGGGATCCCGCGCTTCGACTCGGGCAGGAACCGACCCTGACCATCGACCATCTTCACGCCGAGACCGCCGCAGTCGGGAGTCTCGTCCATAAAACGGATGCATTTCTCGAACGTGTCCTCCTCCACGAGCGTGTCAGGATTGAGCAGCAGCACATATTCGCCGGAAGAGACACGGATGGCCTGGTTGTTGGCCCTCGCGAAACCGACATTATCCTGGTTCTCAATTAGTTTTACGCTCGGGAATTTCGCCTTCACCATCGCCACGGAGTTGTCGACCGAGTGGTTATCAACCACAAAGATCTCCCCGTCAACACCCCGCATGGCCTTCTGCGCCGACGCGAGCGCCTGCTCCAAGAACGCCGAAACGTTGTAATTGACTATTATGACTGAGAGTTTCATAAACAACTTGGATTTATGTGCGACACCCCACACTGCGCTTCACTTGTGTGGGGTTAATTGCACTTCGTGCGTCTTGCCTTACCCCCCTGCCCTGCGGGCATCCCCCCTAAAGGGGGGAATGGTGCTTCGTCCGAGACATTTTCGTTTAACTACTAACTGCTAACTACTAACTGCTAACTAAAAGTACGCCAGCACGGTTTTCTTCGAGACGACTTTGTCGCCTTTGCTGACATTGACGATGGCGTTTTTGGGGAGGAACACATCGACGCGGGAGCCGAACTTGATCATGCCGACCTCCTCGCCCTGCTCCACCCGGTCGCCGACTTCTGGATAGCTGATGATGCGGCGCGCCACGAAGCCCGCAATCTGCCGGAAAAGCACCTCGATGTCGTCGTTGCGGACCACAATGGTGTTGTGCTCGTTGTCAACCGACGATTTCGGCAACTTGGCCACCGCGTACTTCCCGGGGTGATAGGCCATATACATTATCTCGCCCGAAACCGGGTAACTGTTGACGTGGACATTGTTGATGGACATAAAGATGGAAATCTTCAGCCGCTCGTCCTTGAAATACTCGTGTTCGAACGCGTTCCCCACATAGACGATGGTGCCGTCGGCGGGCGAAAGCACCCCGTCGTCCACTTTGTTGATGACCCGCGTGGGCACCCGGAAGAAGCGCACGATGAGAATGCCCAACACCAGCATGATGGCGAAGAATATGACATTCACCCACCAAAGATGCGCCAAAAAGAGCACATAGAACAACGATGTCAGCAGAATTGTGACAAGGCTGACAATGATAATCAGCTTCCCCGCCTGATGGAATTTCATGCCGATCACCGAATGTTACTTTTTATACAGAATATAGGTGTGTCTGGGAACGTTGGTTTCCGAGGAAATAGTGACGAACTCGCGCGGATAATGCTTGTCGTTCATATAATGCAACCCCTCATAGCTGTAAGCAATGTCAACCACTTTGGAAAGGCTGCCGGCCACCATGGTTTCCACATGCTCGGAAGTCGGGAGATTATAATAGTAACCCTTCACGTCCGCGTAGGCGAAAGGCAGACCGTAGAAAGGATTGTACGATTTCAGGTCGTATGTGTACGTGTGGGTGACCACCGTCTGTGCAATGGGGAACTCCTCCACGTAAGTGGAGATGTTTTCGTAATCCTTGTGTTTGCCCGGGTCATAGACAAAACGTTTCACAGAATACATCATCAGGTCCTTGGATGCGCTCTTGGCGAAGATCTCCGCAATCTCCTCGAAATTGCCGAACACCTTGTCGTAAAGCGGGTGCTTTTTGCCGCTCTTCCAAAAATACTGGTCGTAGAACTCGCGGTCGTACATCTCCTCGATGTAGTCGATACGGGTTTTCGCGGGATCCTTCTTATCCGTATGGCGGTGGAAGGTGTAGTCCAGCCGCACCGCGCCGTCGATGGTGTAGGTCATCTTGTCCAGCAAACGGTCGGTCCACTGGAGCGCGACAGTCTCGGTGTAATCCTCGCCCACATGCACGATCTGGCTGACAGTGTTGTCCTTGTTGTACGTGAACTTGAACGAATAGACACTGTCAACGATGATTTCCTGCAGCAATTTGTCCTTGCTGTCATAGACATAACGCTCGTTGGGATGGTCCCAGTCGCTGTTGCTGCGGTACCAGATCTTGCTGATTTTGCAGTTGGGATTGTAAATTTCCTCGTCGGGCTTGCAGGAAGTGAACGCGGCGGCGAGAATCACCATGACGAATAACGGTAACAGATATTTCTTCATAAGACACAATTTTTCAAAATACGGCGGCAAAGATAATATTTTTTCAATTAAGAATTCAGAATTAAGAATTAAGAATTTATGGCTGTTGGCTATTGGCTGTTAGCTATTGGCTGTTAGCTATTGGCTGTTAGCTATTGGCTGTTGGCTGTTGGCTGTTGGCTATTACAGGCTAAAAGCCAAAAGCTAATAGCTAAAAGCCAAAAAACCTTCTTCCCTCAGTTTTTCCGCAATCCCCTCCAAATACGCCTTGTCGAACTTGTGGAGGTCGAGCGCCGGGGTTTCGCGGTCCAAAGAATAGATGACGATGCGTTTGGGCCGGATGCGGCGGATGCGCGCCAGCCACTGCGACCATTCGGGATCGACGGAATTGTCGAAAGCCCTACCCTCCCGCTCGCCGCTGAGGAACATTGTCTGGATGACGAGATTGCCATCGAAGGAGCAGAGCTGTTCGGTGACCTGCTCGATATCGACCGGCACGATGGGCGCGTTGAGGGTGTCGAGCATCGCCTGACTGCCCGCGTCCAACTTCAGCATCGGGTTCTCGATGCGCTGCAGGGCAGTGATGATCTCGGGACGGAAAAGCTGCGTGGCGTTCGACAGGCAGGTGATCACCGCCTGCGGGTAATATTTGTCGCGCAACACAATGAGCCCGTCAATCACCCGGTCGAACCAGGGATAGAGCGTCGGCTCGCCGTTGCCGGAGAAGGTGAGGCTGTCGACGGGTATGTCGTGGGCGCGACAGTCCGCCAGTTTGTGCTCAATGGCCTCCATGACCGTCTCCAACGGATACGGCTCGCGGGCGTTGAGGTTCTTTTCCAACGTCCACCCGCACTCACAGTAGAGGCAGTTGAACGTGCAGATTTTCTCATCGACAGGCATGAGGTTGATGCCTAACGACTGGCCCAGTCGTCTGCTGTGTATCGGGCCGAACGCGATGGATTCCCAAAGAAAGGTGCTCATTTTATGGGTTATGGGTTATGGGTTATGGGGGCCCCACACTGCGCTCCTTCGTCGCTTGTGTGGGGTTATTAGCGCTTCGCGCGTCTTGCCCCTTCGGGGCTGCTTAAGGAACATTCTTTATTGTTTATCGTATTTTACGACCTCTTCGGAGAAGAACTCGAGTTGGACGCCGGCTTGGCGGAACATCTCTTCGGATTCGGCGCCGGCGTGGTATTTGTTGGCGCAGACCACACGGGTGATGCCGCAGTTGATGATGAGCATGGCGCAGGTGCGGCAGGGGGTCATGCGGCAGTAAAGGGTGGCGCCGTTGAGGGAGATGCCGAGCTTGGCGGCCTGGCAGATGGCGTTCTGCTCGGCGTGGACGGTGCGCACACAATGCTGGGTGACAGTGCCGTCCTCATGCACGGTCTGCTTGAGCTGATGGCCTACCTCGTCGCAGTGCGGCAACCCTTTGGGGGCACCCACGTAACCGGTGACCAGAATCTGGCGGTCGCGGACAACCACGCAGCCACTGCGCCCGCGGTCGCACGTGGCCCGCTTGCTCACCGTGTCCGCAATCTCCATGAAATACTCGTCCCACGAAGGACGTATATGTTTCTGATTTTCCATATCCGTTTTTTTTCGAGGCGCAAAAATACACTTTTTATCGGTTAGATCGGTTAGCGGGTTCGCCAATCAGTGGGGGACAATAGCCTGGCGAAAAAAAATTTTTCAACAAAGTGCAACCTTTTTAAATTTCGGTGTTATATCGTTGTGGTCAGACCACTTTGGAGATTTTTCTATTTTTGCGTCCGAATTATACAAAAGCAATGAACGGAACTGCATCTTTTTGGACAAGGGCTTACCAGCAGCACATTTCGCGGCTGATTGGCGTGTGCTATCGCTACACCCTCGACCGGGCTGTGGCGGAGGATCTGGCGCACGACTCCTTCCTTCGGGCGATGGAAAAAGGAAACTTCTTTGACGGGTTCGGCAACTTAGGGAACTGGCTCACGCGCATCACCGTGAACAACACCCTCAACTACCTGCGGGACAACCGTCTCCAGAAACACACCGACCATAGCGTGGACGTGGACGACATTTCCGGCCCCAGCGAGGAGGCGGAGCCGGAAATCGGTGCCGATGACATGCTCGCGGCCATACGAAAAGCGGAGTTCACCCAGAAGGAAATCCTGGACGCCATATCACAAATCCCTGAAAGTCACCGTATTGTACTGAACCTATTTGTCTTCGAACGCTATTCGCACCAGCAGATCGCCGAACTCCGCGGGATTTCCGTGAACACTTCGAAGTCGCACCTTTTGAGGGCACGCAAACAGCTACAACAGATTCTCTTTAACAAATCCAAACGCAAAAAACACACGCTTATGCTCGTTTTCCCATTTTTCACCCGGTCAGAGGCGGCTATCGACGGCTACTGCCGTCAGCAGCTTTCCGGCTTCGAGCTTCCACCGGCTCATCCGATGACGGCGGAAGAACTCACCGCCATCGCCGGAAACTGCCCGTCCGTCCCCCTGCTGCGGCGCATCCCTGTCGCACCTGTCGCGGCGGGTGTCTCAGCGGGTGTCGCAGCGGTCACCGCAGGCGCAATCCTGCTCATCGGCGGCCACAACACCAACGCCCCGTCACCCGCGACCGACCCCGTCCCCGCGCCAACGACCGAGGAGGTCCGCGTGGCAGCGGACAGCGTCCTGTCTGCCGACAACGAAGCGGCGGAATGGGACTCGTGCGCCCTGCTCCCCTCGGCGGACGTCCAACCCGCCGCCCCGCAAGCACGGACACATCCGCGTCCCACCCCCTCGACATCGGAAACCACCACCTTGCAGGCTTCGGATTCCGCAGCCGCAGCCGTGGCCGCGCCTGAATCCGCCAAACCCGTGGTGGTGAAGAAGGTCGTGCGCCGGCAACAACGCACCGTTATCATCCAAGACACATCAAAACGCTAAAAACACAAACTATGACCAAACGACAAATCCTGCGAACCCTATTCTGCGTTTTCTGCCTCGTCATGCTGGGGACGAAAGGCTTCGGCCAAGTGGACGGCAGCCAGAACAAATCCGACACGCTGTACATTTACGAAGAGGAAGTGGTTTACGACACCCTCTACCAATACGACACCGTGCCGCAGTCGCTGCTCACCAAGGAAGAAACCCTGGCGGCGTTCCGCCAGAACCCCGAAATCGGGCGTCTCTATCGCTCCAACGGGCACTTTTTCCTCACCGGCAGCGAAAGCACCTTCAAACTCGACCAAAACGACCTGCGCACGCTGTTTTCACCGTCGGTGTATGCCGAATGGCAGAGAGCGCGGAGGAACCGCAACATCAGCATCCCGCTGTATGTTTTCAGCGCCGGCTTCGCGACAGTAGCGTGCCTCGGACTTTACCAATACGGCGCGTCAACGCTCTTGTCGAACAAATACAGCCCCACTCCCGGAGGCCATGATTACGCGCTGGATATCTGGCAGTGCGCCACCGGCGGGATTTTCCTTTTCGTCACCGGCGCCATCCTGACAACCGCCTGCATTATCCCCGCCTCCATCCTGACCGTCTGGTGGACGACACACACGCGGAACATCGTCAACAATTTCAACGCGCCCTCCAACGCCCTTCGCCTCAGTTTCGGGCCGACCCAAAACGGGATAGGGCTCGCCCTCTCTTTCTGAAAATAACGGGAACCTGCCCGCGCCCCGTGTAACGGACTTCCGCGGCAAACGAGCAGGCGACCTTCCATAAAATAAAAACAGAAGTCCATTGAAAAAAAACATGAAAAAAGTGATCGCTTTTGTGTCAGCCGTGCTGTTGCTGGCCGCAGTTTCAACCTCTTGCAGCAAGGGCTGCCATTGCTACATGACGACGGATGTCGCTCACCTCGCACCCGTGTTCGAGGACGAGAACATGACCAAGTCCGAATGCCAAGCCAAGCAGGACGAGTTGAACGAAGGTTCGGGAATGACGCTCATCAAGTGCAAATAATCCCTGACACCAACATTTGACGACGGGAGCCGCGCATCGCCACGGCTCCCGTTTTTTTTCACCAATCACAATTCACTTTTCACCAATCACTATTCACTAAAAATCGTATCTTTGCCAAAAATTTATAAAAAATCAAAAATAATTGATTATCAGATATTTATATGGCAAAAAGCATATCAAAACTGAGAAATATCGGCATTGCGGCGCACATTGACGCCGGAAAAACCACCTGTTCGGAGCGTATCCTGTACTTCACGGGCGTGAACCGCAAGATCGGCGAGACCCACGACGGGCAGGCCACGATGGACTTCATGAAACAGGAGCAGGAGCGCGGCATCACCATCGCCTCCGCCTCCATCACGGCAGAGTGGAAAGGTCACCAAATCAACCTGATAGACACCCCAGGCCACGTCGATTTCACCATCGAGGTGGAGCGCTCGCTGCGCGTGATCGACGGCATGGTGGCCGTGTTCTGCGCAGTCGGAGGCGTGGAGCCCCAGAGCGAGACCGTCTGGAACCAGGCCGACAAATACCGCGTGCCGCGCATCGCGTTCGTCAACAAGATGGACCGCACCGGCGCCGACTTCTCCGAGGTGGTCGCCCAGATGGAGAAATACCTCGGCACCAACGCCGCCCCCATCCAGATCCCCATGGGCGCGGAAAGCGATTTCCAGGGCTGCATCGACCTCGTGCGCATGAAGGCGCTGACCTTCTCCGAGAAAGAGGTCTTCGAAAACGAGATCCCCGCCGAGTTCGCCGCCGCCGCTGCCGAAGCACGCAAAAACCTCATCGAGAAGCTCGCCGACTTCGACGACGACATCGCCGAAGCATACCTCGAAGAGCAGGAAATCAGCGAGGAGCAGATTCGCAAAGCCATCCGCGAGACGACCATCAAGTTGCTAATAACGCCCGTGTTATGCGGTGCAGCTTACAAGAACAAAGGCATCCAGCCGTTGTTGGACGCCGTCATCGAATACCTGCCGTCGCCCACCGACATCGGCGCGGTGATTGCCCACGACCCGAACGATGAGGAGAAAACCTACACCCGCAACCCGTCGAACAACGAAGCCTTCTCGGCCCTCGCCTTCAAGCTCATCAACGACCCGTATGTGGGACAACAGACCTTCATCCGCATCTTCAGCGGCAAGCTGACCAGCGGCATGAGCCTCTACAACACCAACAAAGACAAAAACGAGCGCGTGGGGCGCATCTTCCGCATCAAAGCCAAGGAGCGCGAGGAGATTTCCGAGGCGGGCGCAGGCGAAATCGTCGCCCTCGTGGGCATGAAATACACCCGCACCGGCGACACGCTCTGCGACGAGAAACAGCCCATCGTGTTAGAGTCCATCAACGTTCCGCCCGCCGTCATCGAGATGAAGGTGACCCCCACGGACACGAAAAACCGCGACAAACTCGGCGAGGCATTAGCCAAACTGAGCAACGAGGACCCCTCCTTCCACGCGCACTACGACGACGAGACCGAGGAGACCATCATCGCCGGCATGGGCGAGCTGCACCTAGAAATCATCGTGGACCGGCTCAAGGACGAATTCAAAGTGCCCATCGAGGTGGGCGCGCCGAGCGTCTCCTTCCGCGAAACCATCACGCAGCCCTTCGAGAGCAACTACAAGCACGTGAAGCAGACCGGTGGCCACGGCCAGTTCGCGCACACGGTCATCCGCTTCGAGCCGAACCCGGGCAAGGGTTTCGAGTTCGTGGATGTGTCGAAAGGCGGCGTGGTGCCGAGAGAGTACATCCCCTCCATCGAAAAGGGACTGCGCGCCGCCATGGAGAAGAGTCCGCTGGCGGGTTATCCCGTGGTGGACGTGAAGTGCGTGCTCGTGGATGGCAACTACCACCCGGTCGATTCCAGCGACATGGCCTTCCAACTCTGTGCCGCTCAATGTTTTAAGACCGCCTACAACAAGATGGCCCCGATTCTGATGGAGCCCGTCATGAAGGTGGAAGTGAACACCCCGGACGAGTACATCGGCAACATCACCCGCGACATCACCAAGCGCCGCGGCCGCATCGAGAACATGCGGCGCTTCCGCAAGGGCTCTCAGAAACTGGACGGCTTCATCCCGCTGATGGAGATGTTCGGCTACGCCACGGCCCTGCGCAACGTCACCAGCGGCCGCGCCAACTACTCCATGGAATTCTACCAGTACATGCGGATGCCCGCCGCCAAACAGGAAGAGATTGTCGCGGAGAGACGGAAACAATAACATTGCGGAAAAGTGCGGAAATGCGGAAAAATGCGGAAACTTTTTGAGGAAGTTCCCGCATTTTTTTCATTTTCATCATCAGTTTCTCCAAAAAAGAAAAACCACAAATCAAAAGGAAATCCAAGTGAAAAAATTGTACCTTTGCACGTTAAGATATGTAAATTATAAACGATTGATTGTGAGAAAGTTATATCTTTTTATCGGATTGATTTTGTGCGTTACGCTTCCGTTTTCCGCCGTGTCGCAGGAAGACGGCACCAAAAAAGAGAAGACCAAGAAGGAAAAGAAGGCGGTGAACCCGGACTTCAAGCACAAGTTCACGACCTTCCATTTGGAAGCGCGAGCGGACTTCGAATACAACTACGAACACGATGAATGGGGTTATGTTTCATCTCTTGGAGTTCCGTCTCATGGGGAAGTCACGCAGCACAATTACGGCTTCCGCGGCGACTACTTCAATTTCCTGCTCGGCGGGGACATCGGCAAACACATCTCCTACTTCTTCCGCCAGCGCATCATCCCTGCCAACGGGTTCACGGAGCTGTTCGACAACACCGACTTCCTCTACATCCAATACAACTTCAACGACCAGTGGTCGCTGCGCATGGGCAAGGAGGCGATTTTCGTGGGTGGATACGAGTACGACGCGCCGCCCATTGACGTCTATTACTACACCCACTACTGGGGTGCGTTCCCCTGCTTCCTGCTCGGCGTGTCGGCGGCCTACACCGACAAAAGCGGCAACAACAAGATTGTGCTCAACGTCGCCAACTCGCCTTACGTGAAATACCTGGACAACCGTTGGAATTCCGGGCTGCTCTCCTACAACCTCTACTGGAGCGGCAAGTTCGGACCATTCTCCACCCTCTATTCCGTCAACTTTTTGGAGTACCAGCGCGGCAAGTTCATCAACTTCATCGCCCTCGGCAACAAGCTCTCGTTCAACAAATGGTCGATCTATGTGGACTACGTCAACCGTGCCGCCGGGTTCAAGAATTTCTTCAAGGACTTCTCCGTGGTGAGCCGTCTGGATTGGCACGTCTCACCGAGTGTGAACCTCTTCGCCAAGGGCGGCTATGAGCTGAATTCCGCTGGATACTACTACACCCCCAACGGCCATGAATACCCTGTGGACGTGGACATGCTGATGTCCAACAACCTCGCGCACAGCTTCTACGGTCTCGGCGTGGAATTCCGTCCACGCGTCTATCCCGACCTGCGCGTCCATGCATTCGTGGCCAACAGCGTGAACACCCTTCCGCGTGACATCGTAGGTGACTACGGATTCCAAGACATGACCCTCACCGCCAACGTCGGCGTCACCTGGCGCCTCGACTTCATGAAATTCTTGCCCGCGAAACTGAAGAATTAGCTTTTGGCTATTAGCTGTTGGCTGTTCACTGGCGAGAAAATTTTATGCTTTGAAACTTTGACTATAACTATGACTATTGACTATGACTATGACTATTGACTATGACCTTGACTTTCGCGAACACTATTGCCTATTAACCTTCTAACCTATTAACCTATTAACCTTCTAACCTTCTAACCCCTAAACCGAAATCATGCCCATATTTCATTTCAAGACCAACAACATTCTGAACCAGATTTCGCGGATTTCGCGGAACAACGTGGTGCGCTACATGATGCGGGCATACCACCGCACGGGCGAGCTGGTCATCTTCTTAGTGCTGTTCTTCGGCTTTTTCATCGGGTTGTCCATCAAGATGACCCTGCCGAACATGCTGAACACGTTCATGAACACGGCATACAAGCTGCTGATAGACACGGTGTTCTACATCATGGCCATCACAGTGATGACGGGTGCCATCAGCAAGTTGTTCGTGGAGTTCGGCGTGGTGGTGCTGTTGGAGAAGATGCTGAAGCCGCTGATGAAGCCGCTCTACAACCTGCCGGGCGTCGCCTCGCTCGGCGCGGTGATGACCTTCCTGAGCGACAACCCGGCCATCATCACGCTGTCGAAGGACAAGGCGTTCAGCCGTTACTTCAAGCAGTACCAGATCGCCTCGCTGACGAATTTCGGCACCTCCTTCGGCATGGGGCTCGTGGTGGTGGCGTTCATGACGGGCCGCGGCTACGGCAGCGGTGCACTGATCGGGCTGGCGGGCGCCTTCATCGGCAGCATCGTCACCACGCGCATGATGCAGTACCTGACCCTGAAATCCTACCCCGAGCTGGACTCCCCGATGCCCGACTCCGTCGTGGAGGAGAAACCGCTGGACGAGGTGGTCAAGGAGACCGAGGCCAACGAGAAAAAAGTGGTGGAGGAGAAAAAGGGACCGTTCTTGCGCACGCTGAACGCCATGTTGGACGGCGGCAAGAGCGGCGTGGAGATCGGCTTGTCGATCATCCCGGGCGTGCTCATCATCTCCACCATCGTGATGATGACGACCTTCGGGGCACCGGCGGTCGGCGGCTACACGGGCGCGGCCTATGAGGGCGTGCCGTTGTTGCCGTGGTTGGCCGGCAAGATCGATTTCCTGTTCGACTGGCTCTTCGGCTTCGAGCATCCTGAGTTGATCGCCTTCCCGATCACCGCGTTAGGGGCGGTGGGCGCGGCCATCGGTCTGATCCCCGCCTTCGACACCGCCGGCTTCATCGACGGCAACGCCATCGCGGTGTTCACGGCCATGGGCATGTGCTGGAGCGGCTTCCTGAGCACGCACACCGGCATGCTGGACTCCCTCGGCTACCGCAAACTCATCTCCAAAGCCATCGCCTCGCACACCATCGGCGGCCTCATCGCGGGCATATCCGCGCACTGGCTGTTCGTGCTGCTCTCCCTGATATAAAGGTTAAAGGTTAAGGGTTAAAGATGTACGAAAACGGAAGGCTAAAGCCTTCCGTTTTCAATCAACAACAACCAATTTTTATTTTATAAAATCATGACAATTCTGCTTTGAATTTCACGTTGCAAAGAAACAAACTTTTAGCAACGCGGGATATCCCCTGTTTTTGTGTTTTTTCCACTTCGCGCTCCCCATTTTTTGGGAACAGGAATGGGCAGGACCTGGGCCGGCGGGTCGGCCTTGCGGGGATTTTGGCGTTCTTTTTTCATAAACTATGACTTAGAACTATGACTTAGACTATGACTTAGACTTAGAACTATGACATAGACTATGACTTAGACTTAAAACTATGACTTAGACTATGACTTAGACTATGACTTGGACTTTGGCATAAATGTGAGGCAAAAAAATTGGGTGCGGTGAATGAAAAAAATTGTATTTTTGCGTTTTCAATCTTAAGGAGTTACAATATTAATATTATACATTATGAGCAAGCTTATTTCAATTGAAGACGCAGTTGCGCACGTAAAAGACGGAATGACCCTGATGATCGGCGGTTTTTTGGGCGCCGGCACGGGTGTGAAAATGGTGGAAGCCATTGCCAACAAGGGGGTTAAGGACCTCACGCTGATCTGCAACGACACGGCATACCCGAACAAGGCCATCGGCATGCTGATCTCCAACAAGCAGGTGAAGAAGCTCTACGCCTCGCATATCGGCACGAACGCGGACACCATCCAGCAGCTGAACGAGAAGACCCTCGAGATCGAGTTTTGTCCGCAGGGCACCCTCGCGGAGCGCATCCGTTGCGGCGGCGCGGGCCTCGGCGGCGTGTTGACGCAGACCGGCCTCGGCACCGTGGTTGAGAACGGCAAGCGCAAAATCGAGGTGGACGGCAAGGAGTACCTCCTGGAGCTGCCCCTGCACGCCGACGTCGCCATCATCGGCGCCAGCATCTGCGACGAAATGGGCAACGCCATCTACAAAGGCACCACCCAGAACTTCAACCCCATGATGGCCGCAGCCGCCGACCTGGTGATCCTCGAGACCAAGGAACTCGTTCCCACCGGCTCCATCCCGATGGAACAGATCCACACGCCGGGCATCTACATCGATTATATCGTGAAGTAGCTGTTGGCTGTTGGCTGTTAGCTATTGGCTGTTAGCTATTGGCTGTTAGCTATTGGCTAAAGGCTAAAGGCTAAAAGCCAAAAGCTGAAAACTAAAGGCTAGAAAAAAAAACAAAAAAATGAAGAAAGTACTACTGCCCATAATAGTACTTATCGTCCTGATCCGTTCGGGTGTGCTCGCGCAGAGCGGCCCGAACGGTTTTGCTATGCCCTTGGACAAGCACGAGAAAGCGACCCTCTCGGCGCCGTGCGGCGAAGACGGCGTGTGCGTGCTCACGGAGTCGGCCACGCGGAAGCTCCACCGCATGACGTTTGTGCATATCGGCACGGACCTGAAGCCGCGCTGGGACACCACCCTCACGCTGCCCGCCGAGTGGAAACGGCAGCAGTTCTTCCACGAGGACGGCACCGTGGTCTGCCTCTACCGCGTCTTCCAGAAAAACCGTCCCACCGACAAAGGCATCTTGATGCTTTATCACACTGACAGCCAGACATTTGAAACCAAAGAGCTGACGGGTTTGCCGACAGAGGGCTCCACCACAGACTGGCATTACCACGACGGGAATCTGTTTTTCACCGTGCTGTGGCGCAGCGTGGACGAGGTCTGGTTCCTGCCAGCGGGGGCACTCTCCCCCACCCCGTTCCCGTTTACGCAAGAGAATCCGGGGCAGGTGCTGGTCACCGCCGTGGACTCCATCCGGGACAAGGCGGTTATCTGCTTCACCTCCGGCGGGCGCACCATGTACTTCGAAACCGACTTCACCGGGAAGTCCTCGTTCGCCAACATCCTCAACGAGCCCGCCACGCGCGCGCAGTGGGTCGGCGTCGGGCCGTCGCATTCGCTGCTGATGCTCTACTACGAAGACGAGGAGACCTTCTACATGCATCCTGTCAACATCCTGAACCGCAAGGTGATGCCTTCCGACACCGTCTTTTGCGCCGACCTTTACGTGCCGCAAACGCTGCCCGAGAGCGTCCGGGGCAAGAAGCTGTTTATCGTGACACCGTACAGCAACGTGTCGATCCTCCCCACCAGCGTCACCCTGATGGGTGACAAAGTAGCCTGCATCACAGAACTTTACAATCCGGAATACACCAGCTATTTCAACGGCTGGTACGTGGAGCCGCGTTTCAACGGCTACCGTTACGAGCGCGCCGACGTGCATTTCTTCGACACCAACGGCGTGTTCCAGACCAACGTCACCGTCCCCTACGACGAGACGGCGTCACTGCATTCCACCATCATCCGGAAGCTGTCGGCCGTCCGGCTGTCCAGCGGCGACATCCTCCTCTACCACCGCAACGGCCTGCAGCTGACCACCATGCTGATCGACTCGTCCCTCCGCGTGAAGGATCCCGTCCGCAGCAACGCCCTGCCCCTCCCGGCCATCCAGCTCAAGAGCCACAAATTGTCGGTGGACCGTTTCGTGCTGTGGCACGGGCACAACCGTTTCCTGCTCACCGCCTTCCGCATCGAACCGATCTCGCAAAAGAAAGTGCAATACCTCTTGTGGGGAATGGAGTACCAATAACCATCAACCTTTAACTATTAACCATTAAAAAATGTATTTTTGCCGAATCAAATAACGAGAAAATATGCTTAAGATCAACAGCAATACAGAGACTGTCGCGGCCAGCCCCGAGAAGGTATATCAGGTGCTGACGCAGTTTTTCAACCAAGACTTGAGCCAGCTGCCCGGCGTGAGCGGGTGGGAGACGTTGGAGAACGGCTGCCGGTTCAACGTGCAGGGCCAGATCCAGTGCCAGCTGACGCTCACCGAGCAGGTGCCCTACAGCCGCGTGGGCTACAAGGCCGAAACCGACAAGCCCGTGAGCGCCCAGGTCGTCTTCGACATCGAGCCGGACGGGGAGGCCAGCCGTCTGCAGGGCCACCTCGACGTCGAGGTGCCATTCTTCCTCCAAGGCATGGTCAAGGGGTTGATAGACAAGTTCATGGACACGGCCATGCAGCATTTGAAAACCGCCATCGAAAGGAGCTGATATGGAGAACCATGTGATCAGGACCGACAACTTGGTCAAGAAATACAAGAGCCGGACGGTCGTCAACGAGGTGTCCATCAACTTCACGCAGGGCGAGATCGTAGGGCTTTTAGGGCCGAACGGCGCGGGCAAGACGACCTCGTTCTATATGATCGTGGGGTTGATCAAGCCCTATTCGGGCCGCATCTTCCTCGACGACAAGGACATTTCGGAGGAGCCGATGTACAAGCGCGCGCAGATGGGCATCGCCTACCTGCCGCAGGAGGCGTCGGTGTTCCGGCAGATGACCGTGGAGGACAACATCCGGGCCATTTTGGAGTTCAGCGGCAAGAGCAAGGCCGAACAGAAAGAGAAGTTGGAGAGCCTAATTGCGGAGTTCAACATCGAGAAGGTGCGCCGCAACAAGGGCAACAACCTCTCCGGCGGTGAGCGCCGCCGTGTGGAGATCGCCCGCTGCCTCGCCTCCGACCCCAAGTTCATCCTGCTCGACGAGCCCTTCGCGGGAGTCGATCCCATCGCCGTGGAAGACATCCAGGGCATCATCCGGAAATTGAAAGACCGCAACATCGGGGTGGTCATCACCGACCACAACGTCCACGAGACGCTCTCCATCACCGACCGCGCCTACCTGCTCTTCGAAGGCCGCGTCCTCAAGGACGGCACCGCAGAGGAACTCGCCGCCGACCCCGTCGTCAAGAAGGTCTATTTAGGCTCGAATTTCGAACTGCGCCGATAGTCACCATATTAACCTAAAAACTTCCAAGAGGGCTGCAGGCCCGACACGTGTCAACCCAGGGCGAACGAAGTGAGCCCTGGGGCAAACGAGGGCGAACGAAGTGAGCCCTGGGACAAACGAGGGCGAGCGCAGCGAGCCCTGGGACAAAACCACAAACGAATACAACGAACAACAAACACACAAAAATCAACAATACCGTTATGAAAAACACAACAAAACTCATCATCGCATTCGTGCTTTCAGCACTGTCTTTTGCCGCGACCGCACAGGTCAAGCAAGTATTCAAAGTGGTGGACTTCAACACCAAACGGCCGATCGCGGGGGCGACCTCCTCGCTCTACGGGCAGACACTCACCACCGACGCAAAGGGTGTGGCCGTGGCCAACCTCAACGCCGACCAGAAGGGCGCCTACCTGCCGTTGGAGAAATGGGTGTTGGACGGCTATGCCTTAATCGGGCGCGCCCCGGTCTCCTACTACAAGGATTTCCAAACCTCCGACACCATCTTCTTCCAAATGGTGCCGCGCCAAGATATCCGCAAAGAGCAACAGGAACTCACCGTACAGTTTTTCCGTTGGTGGAACGACCACTATGTGATGGAATACGTCAACAACGTGCTCAAGGACATCCGCGACAACCCCGACGAAGCCTCCTCCTTAGCCTATTCCATGACGGAAGACGCCGCGAACACGCGCTTGATGTTCATCTCCCGATACAGGGATGCCGACGACATCAACAAGTACCAGCTCTGTGAATATTACGACAACCCCGCATACGCCGACGTGCTGCGCGTGCTGCGTACCGGCGATGTGGACAGTGCCGTGGCCATGGTCAAAAGCCATATCGACACCACCGACAACAGCCGGGCAAGTTTGGAATGGATCGACCTTTTCCGCACTTTGAAACAACTCAACATGGGCACTCGAGACAAGAGTTTGGTGAGCGACTACACCGTCTATCTTTACCGGAACAAATTCTATCCCGACGAAGCTGCTCACTACATCCAGGATTTGAACAACGACAACCGGTATGAAATGGCGAACGAAATCATCCGGTTAGAGAAAGCCAACAACCGTGATCCGCGCTTGAAATCCACCTTCGAATCGCCTTGGTTTCAATATTATAAGAAAGACAACGCCAAGATGAAGGCCAATGCCGAGACCAGTCTCAATTCCAACAAAAGCACCTACAACAAATATCCCTACTACAAAACACTGGGCGACATGTACTGGATGTACAAGAATCTCTACATTGTATATCAACTCACGGAAGACAGTCTGTCGGCCATCCGCGCCTACGACAGCACTTTGGCATATCTCGGGAAATACATCTCCTGTTTTTCCGGGGACGACGTTTTCGCCAAGAACCAACAACTCATTGACCACTATCATTATGTAATAGACGCCACCTCCACTGATTATGTTGACAAGGAAAAAATCCAGAGTCTTTACGACGCCTCATACGATGCCGCCAAGGCGAACTACGACAGCGACACCGCAAACCTCTTCCTGCGTCTCCAACTGGCCGACAACGCACTTCTCTGGCTGAAAGAGTCGCCCGAACCGGTTGACAATATGGAGAGAAAACAGGAAATCCTCACGCAACTCAATGACGTGCTAATCCAACTCACGACCGACTTCCCTGAATTTTTCTCTTTGCAGAACGTGCAGATCAGCGCACAGCTACTGGCCGCCTGCATAGTGAGCAACTGCGACAGCAAGAAGATGGACGACGCGTTCCAACGCTACGTGAAAAGCTACGAGACAGTGAACAACGTGTTCCCCGACCTTTTCGAAGGCGGCTTCCTCCGCATGAACAACATGTTCGAATCCTATCTGGCTTCTGACCAACAGACCGTGATTGCCAGCGAGCTCTCCGACTTCAACGAGCGGCTGCTGAAGATCTCTGCCGGCAACGACCCGCAGAAACTGCTCGTGCTGAAAGCCGAACAAGCCAACAAAATCGCCGAGACACTGTTTTCGGACGAAGACTACGAAAACGCCGTCGGATACTACTTGCAGTCCATCGAATACTACGAAAAAGCGATCCCCAACGACGCCAAACTATGGATTCCTTACCTGCGCAACTACCTGCAGATGGGCGACGCGCACCTCTACCAAAACCAATTCGACAAGGCCCTGATGACCTATCGGAAGATCCTTGACTTCGAGCCGCAAATCCCCGCCAGCATGATTCCGGAATACACCACCATGAAGGGCAGCGTTTACTACTACAACAGCGATGCCTATAAAGCCATGGACGACATGAAACGGGCGGAGAAAGAGTTCAAGATGGCGGAGAAACTGTACAAGAAAGGCATCGCTTTGGGCGACACATCAGCCTATCCGCTCCTCGGCGAGATGTACCTCGGCAAAGCTTCCGCCGCAGTGCAGGCGCAAGACTACAAAAAATGCATGCAAATGCTGGAGAAATCGGTCGGATTTTACGAATCGTGCGGTATGGACCGTCCGCTGACCCGCTACGAACGCGGCAAATCGACCCTCGGTCTTCTCTACCAGATGTTCGGACAGAACGAGGAATATTACAAGAATGCGGAAGGGCTTGTCAAATTCTACCGCAAGTTCGCCAACACCAACCGAGACTATGCCTCCGGTCTGGTAGAGTACGCGGAAAAACTGCTGAACAGCGAGAGAATCACCAAGGAAGACGCTCTCCTGTATTCCAAAGACATCATCAAAGGGTTGGAAATCCTGAACCAGAGGGGAGAAGATGTGGAGTTGCCCTACCTTCGCGGGTTGTTCAACTTGGCCAAAGTCTATGCCACCAACGACTCCATACAGCAAGCCATCGATCTTTTCAGGGGCTGCATTCCCGCCAGCGAGTACATGTTCGCGGACACCGCCATGGACACTCACCAGGGCAACTTGGTGGAAATCTACAAGAAGCTGGCCCTCTGCTATGAAAGCATGGCCGAGGAGATTGACACCGCCCACTCCGAACTTTGGTACTACCGCGCCGTGGACGTCCGCGACACCCTCATTGACATGATGACCAAACTCAGCGAGGACGGCGACGTGAACCAAATCTACGAACTCGCCCTGGAATACCGCAAAAACGGCCTCATCTTCTACGAACTTGAAATGATCCCGTCGGCACAAGACTACTTCGACAAATCCAACGAGAAGCTATTGATGCTCTACAACAGCGAGTACAAAGCCGATGTGGAGGATGACGTCATCCACAACTACTTCCTCAAGGGATTGGTTTACAAGGAAAGCGGCGACGAGGAGAAAGCCATCGCGAATTACCGCAAAGCCGTTGAATTCGGCGAACGAATGGAATCCGGCGAATTCTCCCGGTTCTATCTCGTCACCCTCGCAGACCTGATCCAAATTCTCGAAAAAGACAAAGACACCAACGCCGCCGAAATCTCGAAACTTGAGAAACAACTGAAAGAACAATCCAAAAAACTGAAATAACACCCTTTAACCTTTTAACCCTTTAACCTTTTAACCTTTTAACCTTTTAACCTTTTAACCTTAAATGGACAGATATTCGCATCAATACACAGTCACTTGCCAGGACATGAACAAGGACTACCGGCTGAGTCCGGCAGCGGTGCTGCTCTACTTCCAGGAGAGTTTCGCACGGTACATGGGTTGTCTGCACCTGGCCGCATTCGACTTAGTGAAGGAACGCCAGATGTGGATCATCACGGAGATGTGCGCGGAGATGACCGAGGCGGACACGTTCTGGGGCGACGACATCGAGGTGACCATCTGGGTAAGCGAGATCACGCCGCTGCGGGTCTATGCCGACTACCGCGTCACCAACGCCGATTCCGGTGTGCTGATCGCCAAGGGCACCAGTTGCTGGAACCTCATGAACGCCGACACCCGCAAACTGGATTTCACCCACAGCGTGGCTCCGAAAATCACGATACTGCCGGAAATGATGACCGAAAGCCACAAAAAAATACGCTTTCCCAAAGAAGGCGCTGTCCTCAAACAGGTGAACCACAAGGTGAACCAACTCGACCTCGACTTCAACGGGCACGTCAACAACCGCAGCTACATCAGCATCGCCATGCTCACCGTCCCCGATGAATTCCTGCTCACCCACCGCACCTCCCGCTTCGTCATCCACTGGCTGCGGGAGTCCTACCTCGACGAAACGCTGACCTGCACGCTGCGGCAAATCGCGGAAAACACCTACGTGCACCAAATCACCCGTGAGAATGGCGAAATCTCCGCCGAAATATTCTCCGAATGGAAGCCGCTGACCAACAACGTGGAGGTCTCTGATGTGGCCAAACGACGCTAGACTATGGATACTTTCGGGAAAACATACCGTCTCACGGACTGGGGCGACACGCACGGCGAAGCGCTGGAAGGCCTGATCGAAGGCTGTCCGGCGGGGCTGCGGGTCGATATGGACTTCGTGGCCGCCGAGCTGAACCGGCGCGCCCCAAGCGACGATGCACTCTCCACGAAGCGTCGCGAAACCGACCGCGTGGAGTTCCTCTCCGGCCTTGAAGACGGTGTGACCACCGGCGAGCCCATCCGTTTCCGGATTCCGAATGTAGATGTAAAGATTTCTGAGACAAATCGTTACGTTCTAAAACCATCCCACGCTTCATACACCTACATGCGCAAGTACGGCGTCACCGACAACGAGCAGTGTGGCCGCGCGTCGGCACGACAGACCGCGTGCCGGGTGGTGGCAGGTGCCATCGCCAAGCTATGGTTGGCGGAACGCGGCGTGAAAATCACCGCCAAAATCCTCAGTACCGCGACCCCCGCACGCGAAGGCGACTCCGTGGGCGCACTCGTGGAAGGACGCATCAGCGGGTTGCCGGCGGGCTTGGGCGAGCCGGTCTATGACAAGTTCTCGGCACGGTTAGCTTACGCGATGCTCAGCATCAACGCGGCGAAAGGATTCGACTACGGCATGGGATTCCAGGCGGCGGAAATGTCCGGCAGCGAATACCATGACGTGCAGAACCCCGACTTCTCGTTCCGCACGAACCACGACGGCGGCATCCAGGGCGGCATCACCAACGGCGAGGAAATTTACTTCCGCGTGGCGTTCAAGCCGATCCCGTCGGTGCGCTACGACCGCGAAACGATTGACTTTGACGGCAATCCTGTGGTGATGAAAGGCTCCGACCGCAACGACCTCTGCGTCGCGCCGCGCGTCCTCCCCGTGGTGGAAGCCATGGCCGCCCTGGTCACCCTCGACTTTTGGCTAACCTCCTAACCTCCTAACCTCCTAACCTCCTAACCTCCTAACCTTCTAACCTATTAACCCACTAACCCAAAAAAATTGTATCTTTGCCAAAAATTTCAAATCGGTATAATTCAAATACAAACCCCATAGTATCAATATGAAGAATACACCAATACCCGCAGAGATTGTGGACAAGAAAGTCGCTGAAAGCGGCATCAGCAGCGTTGGCAAGGCATCCATCCGTGAGGTGAAGCGTCTGATCAACGAAATCGAGCAGGCCTCCGGCAAGGAGTTCGTGCGCATGGAGATGGGCATTCCCGGACTGCCGCCGTGCTCCGTGGGCGTGGAAGCGCAGATCGAGGCCCTGAAGAAGGGCGTCGCCGCCATCTATCCTGACATCGAGGGCATCCCCGAACTGAAGAAAGAGGCCGCCCGCTTCGTCAAGAACTTCATCGACTTGGAAGTCGAGCCCGAAAACTGCATCCCGACCGTCGGTTCCATGATGGGCGGCATGGCCGGCTTCATGACCTTCGTGCGTTGCCGCAAAGAGCGCGACACCACCCTCTTCATCGACCCCGGTTTCCCCGTGCAAAAACAACAGCACCGCGTCATGGGCCTCAAATACGAGACTTTCGACGTGTATGAACACCGCGGCCCGAAGTTGAGAGCCAAGCTGGAGAGTTACCTCGAAAAGGGCAACATCCACACCATCATGTACTCCAACCCCAACAACCCGTCGTGGATCTGCTTCACCGAAGAGGAACTGCAGATCATCGGCGACGTGGCCAACAAGTACGACGTGTTCGTCTTCGAAGACCTCGCCTATTTCGGCATGGACTTCCGCCAGAACATCTCCGCGCCGGGCATCCCGCCCTACCAGCCGAGCGTCGGCAAATACACCGACAACTACGCCCTGCTGATCTCCGGTTCCAAGGCATTCAGCTACGCCGGTGAGCGTATCGCCCTGATGATCATGTCCAAAAAGCTGTTCAACCGCGAGTTCGACGACCTGGAACCCTACTTCCGGATGAAGAAGTTGGGCCGCGCCATCATCTACGGCACCGTCTATGCCATCAGCTCCGGCGTCGCGCACTCCGCACAGTACGCCATGGCCGCCATCCTCAAGGGCTGCAACGACGGCACCTACAATTACATCGAAGACGTGAAGGAATACGGCGAGAAGGCCGCCATCATGAAGAAGATGTTCCTGGACAACGGCTTCGAGATCGTCTATGACAAGGACGGTGACAAGCCCCTTGCCGACGGTTTCTACTTCACCGTGGCCTATCCGGGCATGAGCAGCGAGGAACTTTTGCACGAATTCCTGTACTACGGCGTGAGCGCCATCTCGTTGAGCACCTGCGGCAGCGACCGCAGCGAAGGCCTCCGCGCCTGCGTCTCCCTGACCCCGCGCAGACAGTTCCCGGTCCTGGAAGAGAGACTGAAACTGTTCAAGGAAAACCACTGATTCAATTCAGAATTAAGAATTACGAATTAAGAATTTTGGGGAACTCGGAAGGGTTCCCCTTTTTTAATAAAGAATTTTTTCTCAAAACAAGCTACGTATGAAAAAAAATTATACCTTTGCACCCGCAAAAAAGAAAGAACTCAATTAAATTTTTATAAACATCAAAAAATTAAGATTTTATGAGAAAAAAAGTTAGAAATGTGATCATCATCGGTGCTGCTGGAAGAGACTTCCACAATTTCAACACCTTCTTCCGTCACAACAAGAACTACAACGTAGTCGCCTTCACTGCCGAGCAAATCCCCGGCATCGACGACCGTATGTATCCGAAGGAGCTGGCCGGTGAGGATCTCTACCCGAAGGGCATCAAGATTTATCCGGAATCCAAGTTGGCTGAACTGATCAAGGAATTCGACGTGGACGATTGCGTGTTCGCATACAGCGACAAGCCCTATGCATACGTCATGGGCATCAGCGCCATCGTGAACGCTGCCGGCGCCAACTTCTGGCTCATGGGCCCGAAAGACACCATGGTGAAATCCAAAAAGCCCGTCATCGCTGTCGGCGCTACCCGTACAGGCTGCGGTAAGTCCCAGACTTCCCGTAAGATCATCGAATACCTCGTCGGAATGGGCTTCAGAGTGGTCGCCGTGCGTCACCCCATGCCTTACGATCCCGATTTGAACAAACAAATCGTCCAACGTTTCGCTTGCGTTGATGACCTCAAATATCAGAACTGCACCATCGAGGAGATGGAAGAGTACGAACCCCATGTGGTCACCAAACGTAACGTCATCTACGCTGGTGTTGACTACGAAGCTATCCTCAAGGGTGGCAAGACCAAAGATCCTCAAACCGGCAAGTGGGTTGAAATGGCTGGTGCCGAGAACGATCCCGACGGCTGCGACATCGTGCTGTGGGACGGCGGTAACAACGACTTCCCGTTCTATGTTCCCGATTTGACCATCGGCGTGGCTGACCCGTTGCGTCCCGGTGCTGAGGTGAGCTACTATCCTGGTGAGGTTGTCGCCCGCATGGCTGACGTCATCGTCATCAACAAGATCGACTCCGCTTCTTTGGACAACATCAATACCGTTCGCGCCAACCTGCGCAAAATCAACCCGACGGCCAAACAAATCGACGCCGCTTCTATCCTCACGGTTGACAAACCCGAACTCCTCAAGGGCAAGAAAGTCCTCGTTGTGGAAGACGGTCCTACATTGACCCACGGTGAGATGAAGATCGGTGCCGGTACGGTTGCCGCTCTGAAACACGGTGCTGAACTCGTTGACCCGAGACCGTATGTTGTTGGCAAACTTGCTGAGACCTTCAAGATTTATCCGAACATCGGTACATTGCTGCCCGCTATGGGTTATGGCAAAGAGCAGATGAAGGACCTCGAGAAGACCATCGCCAACACTCCTTGCGATGCCGTCGTCGTTGGTACTCCTATCGACCTGCCGCGCTTCATCAAGATCAAACAACCCGTTGTGAAGGTCGGTTACGAATTGCAAGAGATCGGCACTCCCACTTTGAAGGAAGTCCTCGACGAATTCGTTGCCAAACACAACCTCAAACCCAAAAGACGCAAAAAATAATTTGCTTCTTGTATAGTTCTGAAGAAAGGCGCGCCGAATGGTGCGCCTTTCTTGTGATTTGTGACTTGTGATTTGAAAATAAACAGTAATCACAATTCACAAAAAAAAAATTAAACATCTTAAACGGAGGGAAGTCAAGAAAATGTATTTTTGCAGCATTAATTAAAATGGCATAGGAATATGAAAAAAAGAATATTTACCCTTGCGTTGCTGATGTCAGTCATGATGCTTAACGCACAGTCCATAAAGCTTTTCCATGGATCACAGGTGTTAAACAACAACGATACGATTCAGGAGTTTTTGTATAATAGCGAAAATGAGGTCGAAACGTACGTGGGTTATCAGAATGAGACGAACGACCTTGTCGAATTCCGAGTCCGAAAACAAATTATTTATCTCAATGACGAGACAACTGACTTGCTGTTTTGTCTGGGAACTTGCTATCTTGGAAACCTTTCGAATCCTATATCATTGGATGCCAACGCATCAGTTCCAGAAAATGATGCAAATGCATTTCATGCCACATACACGGGATGCAAGGATGCCGCATTGGTCAGGTTCGTGTTCTACAATACGGACGATGAGTCCGATACGGTCTCGTTTTATATCCATTATTCTGATGGGACAGGGGTTCGCGAAAGTGAAATGCAGGTGTCGTTGCGTGCCTACCCGAATCCTGCCGTCAACACGGTGAGCATCGATTATGTCGCCCCCGGCAACAACACGAATCTGGTGATCAAGAACCTTGCCGGTCGTGAGGTTTATCGTGCTCCTGTCAGTCAGAGTGGCAAGAAGCAGGTGGATGTGTCCAAATTCTATGCCGGCATGTATTTCTACGGATTGGAATCTGACGGCAAGATGCTTTGCACCAAGAAGCTGTTAATCAAGTAGTCCGTAACCTTACTGTTTGTCCGTCCTTTCAATGAGTGCCATGTTCACGCGGCATTGGCTTTCTGTAACTCAATTCCAGTGGGATACGGTTACCCGTCCCAACAGCTGGATTACATTGATGTTCTGTCTGTTGCTGTTCATTTTCACAATGACATTTCTCACCTTCCGCAGGAAGCTGATGCTTGTTTTCCGAGCCTTGTTTTCTCAGCGTCATTTTTCCCTGTTGCAGCGCGAAGGTAAGATTATAGAGGACCGGAGCTCCATTTTCGTGCTGGCCTTCGACCTGATTACCATCACAATGGGGCTGACAATGTTTTGCGACACCTTTTTCCCTCGAGCCGTCTCGAAGTTACCTTACATGGCATACATCGGGCTGTTTCTGGCAATATTGCTTGCGGCTTACGTCATCAAATTGTTATGCAACGAAATTTATTCCCGTCTTTTCGACCGTGATAAGGAGCGCACCTCTATCAACCAGTACAAATTCATATTCATGACGGATTTTTCCGTTTTACTTTTCCCGATGCTTATTCTCACGCATTATACAGGCTTGCGAATGGTTTATTATTTGATTGCTGCACTCTTTGCCGGCCTGTTTTCCATTTGGACATACCGTTTGTTGAAAATAAATTCCATGAGTGGCCACAGGTTTCATTTTTTTCTCTATTTTTGCACCCTTGAAATTTTACCTTGGACAATACTTCTTAAAGTGTTGTTAGTTGTTTGATATAAAGTAAGATAAACAGGAAATAGTTGAGAGTATCAATACGTTAAAATGAAGATAAAAAACATTTTAGTTTCCCAAAATGCGCCGGAGGATATTGAAAGATCCCCATACGCGGAACTGATAAAGAAGTACAGTATCAATATCGATTTCTACAAGTTTTTCAAGATAAACTGCACCACTGCATTAGATTTTCGGAAAACGCACATCAATATTTTGGACTACAGTTCGATTGTCTTCTCCAGTACGAACACGATTGACAAATTCTTTGAATTATGTAAGGAGTTGCGCGTGGAGATGCCAGAATCCATGAGATATTTTTGCGCGACAGAGCCTATCGCGCTTTATTTGCAGAAATATGTCCCTTACCGCAAGCGCCGTGTTTTTGCCGCCAAGGACGCTCGGGTCAGCAGTTTCTACGAACTTCTCATCAAGAACAAGGAGATGAGCATGTTGATACCGTGCAGTCAGGACGGCATTCCAGCACAGTTAGAGCAGGTTTTGGTGGAAAATGAGATCAAGTTCGCCCAGGCGGTGGTCTTTGTGATTGCTCCTGCCGATTTGGTGAAGGATATTAAAATTGAGAAATACGACATGATTGTCTTTTTCAGCCCCAATGGGGTGAAATCACTACAAGCCAATTATCCTGATTTCCAACAAGGGGATGTAGTGTTCGCCGCACTTGGAAATTCCGCCAAACGTGCCGTGGAGGAGGCTGGTTGGAAATTGCATGTCATGGCTCCTACAAAAGAACATGCCTCCCTGACGGATGCTTTGGACGCTTTCTTGAAAGAATATGCGGGCCGTAGACGTTAAATCCTCGGCTTTCCCGAAATCCTGCCGTCTGAAGTCCTCGTTGCGCATCAAAGCCATTGTGTTGCAACGTTGTGTTGTGTTTTATTATCCCATCAAATGCTTTTTCCACATAGGAGCCGCCGAAGGCACAAAGTTGGCGGTGATTGTCCCGAAAAAACGTTTTCCGCACGCCACCGACCGCAATCGCGTGAAAAGGCTGATGCGTGAGGCTTATCGTCTTAACCGTCACCTGCTGCTTTTACCTGACCAATGTGGTGTGGAGATGTGTTGGATGTATGTTGGCGGGGAGTTGCCGACCTATAAGCAGGTATGTGCCACCGTAGAACATATTTTCACGGAACTACAGTCTGTGATTCAAAAAGAGTCCATCTAATGAAGAGATTTTTCCTGTTTGTGCGGTTGTGGGTCTCAAAATTCCTGATTGGGCTGATCAAGCTATACCAGATGACCCTTTCCCCGTTTATAGGAAGAAGTTGCCGTTATACCCCGACATGTTCCAACTACGGCATCGAGGCTATTCGGAAATATGGTCCGCTCAAAGGATCCTGGCTGACCCTGAAACGCGTGCTTTCCTGCAACCCTTGGGGTGGCAGCGGCTATGACCCCGTACCGTGAACATTCTATAACCAATGACGTGGTCATTGTAAGTTATCGCTTTATCGCCTCATTATCTCTAAAAGTTCGCCACAGAAACACAATTCCCATGGCGCTGACTAATGTGCAGGAGATAACTATGGGGATGGCGCCGTGAAGGTCGGTGAACTGCAGGTTGTCAGTGTCGATTCCTCTTCCTTGAAGCGTGTAGTCCGTCAAAATGGATAGAGCGTTGTGCATCACATGGGCTACAACTGGTAGCCATAGGGAACGGCTCCAGTAGAAGAGATACCCTAAATAAACCCCTAATGCGAATCTTGGGATAAATCCGTAGAATTGGAAATGCAGGGTGCTGAAAATGAGGGCGGTGAGCAGGATGCCCACATGTGGATTCCGGGTCCATTTCGTCATCAACGGCTGCAACGCCCCTTGGAAAAGGAACTCCTCGCACAAGCCGGCTAACAAGGCAAAGACCAATATGTTGGCGACCAAATCCCAGGTGCTGCGCCTGCTTGTGACCATTTCCAGAATATGATTGGCGGCATCTTCCAAATTGCGCATGAACTCTGCCACAGCACCCTCCTGAGGCATTATCTGCATATTGAATAAGGAAAGCATACTGACGACAGGAAGCAGCGTGATGGACAAAATCAACACGATGATGGTCATGGAAAATTCGGGTTTGCGATTGGCTGCGTTGTATTGGAAACATTGACGGTTCTGGCAATAGGCAAATAGCAGCGCCGGCAGCAGGAATGCGCCGATTGTGGTGAAAGTCTGGCTGATTCGGATGGCCGTGACAGGATCCGAGGCTTCAAATATGGATGGGGTGTGGTATATCAGCAGTACAATCAGGCTTCCGAAAGAAGAGAACAGTAACATACCGCCAACCATAAACAGGGCCAGCACAACGAGTTGTATCCAGCAGGGCTTCTCTTGCAGTTTCATGTCAGCATCTTTTTAAAATGGTGAGACGTTGGATGTCTATACTGATTTGCATCCAACGTCTCACTTCTAATTATTTCATTCTTTATTCATCTAATTATCTCATCATTGTTTATTCACAATAATTTTTCTCGTGACCGTCTTGCCATCATCCAGCGTCACTCTCACAAGATAGTGTCCGGTCGGGAGGTTCATTACATCAAGTTGTGTGAATTCCGGCGAATCGGCGTTTTCACGGCAGATAAGTTTGCCGTTGATGTTGAAGACTTCCACTTGGCGCATCTGCCCACCCTGAATGTTCAGTTTGGCACTCGTCGGGTTCGGGTAGAAGGAGAATTCGGGAATGATTGTGAGGTCATCAATGCCATCATTGTAGGCCACATAGAGGGTCAGGTGAGTGATGCTGTCGCAGCCGAAGACGGTGTAGTTCTGGATTTCATAGGTGAAAGTTCCGCTGTCGGCAGGTGTGATGACAAAGTTCTCGTAGGTGTATTCATGCTCGCGGATGGCGGTGTCGCTCACATAGACGTCATAAACGGGGTTGATGCTGAGGTGCAGGACAAAGATGCTGTCGCAGCCGGAAACGGTAGTTAAGCTGTCGTAGTAGGTGCCCTCAACGGAGTATTCGCCGTTGCGCCATTCGTAAGGAACGTTCTCGCAGGTTTCCCCGTAGGTTTCCGTCAGGTAGGACGGCAGTACTTCCAACATAATGAAGATGATGCTGTCGCAGCCCTGGCTGTTGACGGTGACGCGCTGGTCATAAAGGATGCTCGGATGGTCGGTGGGGATGTTGAACCCGTTAAGCGTGTAGGTCTCACCAGCGCAGATGACATCTTGAATCGTAGTGTCAGACGTCTGGTTGATGATGAGTTGCAGACTATAGACATCCTGACAACCGTATGCGTTGGGAATGGTGTCATGGTAGTTTCCGGCAGTGGTGAGCTGGTGGCCGCGCCATACGTAGGGCAGATCGTTCGAACAGACGGTGTCGATGAGCGTGGTGTTGACGGTAGGATAAACCTCAAAGTTGATGGAGTAGATGCTGTCGCAGCCGTCCACAGTGGTCAGAGTGTCATGGTAGTTGCCGCTCTCTGTGAGAGACATGCCACGCCAAACGTAAGGCAGTTCGTAGTCGCATACGGCAGCCGATTCAGTGAAATGGTAGGACGGGTGTACGTAGAGGACAAGGCGGAAGATACTGTCGCAGTAGGATTCTGCTGTCTGAAGATAGATTTCACGGATGCCGGACTCGTTGATGGCAAGATCGTGCCAGAGGTAGGGCAGTTCGCTGCTGCAGAGCGTGACTGTGTCTTGGAACAGGTAGGACGGGTTCACGATGACGGTGACTTGGTGGATTTCGTTGCAGCCTGTTTCCACGCTTGTGACGGTGTCACGGTAAACACCCGCCTCGGAAAGGGTCAAGTTGCGCCATTCGGCGGTTTCGCCCTCGCACAGGACGATGGGGTCACTTTCCACCCATTGCGTCTCATTGACGGTGAGTTGCAGGCGGTAGATGCTGTCGCAGCCGTACATGGAGGTCAGGGAGTCGTAATAAATGCCGGATTGGTTCAGCGTAAGACCGTGCCACAGATAGGGCAGTGTGTGGTCGCAGACACTCTCCGCCTCTTCGATGAGGTATTCCTGTGCCTCGTGCAGCGTGAAGGTGACGATGCTGTCACATTGTCCTTCACGTGGGAAAGCAACATCATAGACACCTGCTACTTCAAAGAGGCTGCCGCCGAAACTGACAGGGAAGTCGTTGGAACATACGTATTGTTCCTCGTTACCGCGAGCAGAGGGTATCACTGTGAAATGTACAGTAATCAGACTGTCGCACATCGTGTTGGTGTTCAGATGGATGTCATATTCACCATTGGCATTCAAGGCTGTGGTGCCATAAATGAAAGGCAGGGTCTCCTCGCAAACGGTCACTGTGTCGTAACCGTGATAGGTGGGATTGACATTCAAGGTGAGGTGGGTGATGGTGATGCAGTTGTCAATGTCCGTCTCCGTGATGTCGTAGTAACCGGCTTCCTCAAAGGTCTCTCCCTTGTAGGTGTAGGGAAGTTCGTTATCACAGATGGTGACGAAGGCGTCATGTTCGGCATTCGGGGTGACAATCAGATTCAAATGCCACACGCTGTCGCAACCGTTGACACTTTGGAGGTTGACAGTGTAATTGCCGGTTTCAGTGAATGTGTAACCATCGCAGAAAATGTACGGAAGCGCACCGTTGCAGACCGTCACAGTGGTGTCTTTCGTGTAGGAGGGATTCACAATCAGATGCAGATGAATCACGCTGTCGCATTCGTTGACGGTCTGGAATGGGAGGTCGTAGTCGCCCGTCTCCACAAAGCTGTGATATTCGCTGTTATCCCAAAGGAACGGGATGTCCATGTCGCAGACATTCACAACGGTATCGATGGAGTAAGTGGGATGAACCGTCAGCGTAACGATGGTGGTGCTGTCGCAATCAAAGACGTTCACATCGTGATGGGTCAACGTATGGATACCTGTTTCGGTTACCAAAGTGTCGAAACCGTAGAGATTGAATGTTTCGCCCTGACAGACGGAAGTCGCATATTCGACGAGCGAGACCGGTTTTACGGTGAGGTGCAGCGTCACGGTGCTATCGCAGTTGTTGACAGAGGTAAGGTGCTGGGTGTAGTCGCCGGATTCGGTATAGGTTTCGTCATTCCAAGTGTAGCTGCCACATACTGTTTCCGAGAACTCATTTTGATAAACGGGGAACACGGTCAGATGTAGGATGACGGTGCTGTCACAGCCGTTCATGTTCTCGAACGATTGGCTGTAAGTGCCGGACTCCGTGTAGAGTATGCCGTTCCATAACAGCTCACCGCAAGCGTTTTGCGTCAGTTCCACCGTATCGGTGTGATTCACCGTCAGGTGCAGTGTCACGATGCTGTCGCAACCAGTCGTAGCAGTGAACGAGTAGGTGTAGTCGCCCGATTCCGTGAGGGTCATGTCACCGAAAGCGTAGGGCAGCAGATCGCTGTTGTTGCACAAAGTCACGGATTCTTCAAGGATATAAGAGGGCAGCACATGGAAAGTGAGTGTGATGTTGCTGTCGCAGCCTGTGGTAGTGGTATATGTGAGAACCGTGTCAAAGCTACCAACGTTAGCGACATTGAAGTATTGGTTGGCAGGTTCGTAGAGATATGGTGTTTCCGATTGGCAAACAGTCAGTTCGTCCGCCAGATGGTAAATCGGATTTACTGTCAGATGCAGATATACGGTGCTGTCGCAACCGAAGGAGGTTTGCTGTAGTTGCGTGTAGGTGTGCTCGCCGACTTCTGCGGAGGAAATCTCAAATCCGTTTTCGTTATAGCTCTCTCCAAAGCAGATTGCCGCCGGGATATGAGTGACGGCGGAGTCGTGGACGAAGAGATGGAGAACCGTGGTGCTGTCGCAACTGTTGATGTCGGGAGTGACAATGGTGTGATAACCGCTCACCTCAGGAGTCTCGATGTCGAAACCAAAGTCATAATAGGATGTTCCTTTGCAGATATGTGCCACAATCGTGTCGCGTTTCTCCGGATAGACGGTCAGGTGCAGGGTGACGATGCTGTCGCAGTTGTGTGTTGAGACAAGCGTGTCAAAATAAGTGCCTGCTTCCGTAAGATTTTGGCCATTGAATGGGTAGCTTTCGTTAAAGCAGATGGCCATGTTGATTTCTGTCTCCGGGATAGGATAAACGGTGAGGTACAGGGTGGTCACGCTGTCGCAGCCATAGGCATTCTGATCGGTGTTTGTCAGCGTGTAGTCGCCGGCTTGGGTGAACAGGGTGTCAAAGCCGTTGGCGGTATATCTGTTGCCCGCGCAAATCGCATCGTTGAGGGTGATGGAATGAGTGGGGTTGACGGTCAAGTGGAGCACAATGGTGCTGTCGCAGTTATAAGCCGTGGGTACAACCAGAGTATAAGTGGTGTCACCCGATTTGTCAGGTGTGACGTTGAAGCCGTTTTGGGTGTAGCTTTCACCAAGGCAAATAGTGGCGTTGAGATTCGTGGTGTTCAATTCGTGAACGATTAAGTACAGGATAGTGGTGCTGTCGCAGCCGTTTTGGGCGAGGTCGTTGCGCTGGTAATATTGTGTTTGCGGCTGGTCAATGTCAAAGCCGTTCTGATGGTAGGCGTTTCCGGCGCAAATGTGGTCAACGATGGTGTCACGGTATTCAGCACCCACGGTAAGGTTCAGCGTCACGATACTGTCACAACCGTGAATGGAAGTGAGGTTTGCCGTATAAACACCCGATTGTGTGAGTGTTTCACCGTTGAACAAGTAGCTGCCGCTTTCGCAAATCATGCGGGTGATGGTCGGTGCGTAGGTCGGGAGAACAGTGAGATGGAGCGTGGTCGCGCTGTCGCAGCCGAAAACGTTGGAAGCATGGCGAACCAACGTGTATTCACCTGCATTCGCGCATAGTGTGTCGAAACCGAATTGGGTGTAGGCACTCCCGACGCAAATGGAGTCGTAAATTTCCCTGTTGTTGCTCGGATTCACCGTGACAGTCAGAGTGATGGTGCTGTCGCAGCCGTTGGCTGCTTGCAGTGTCTGAACGTAGGTGAACTCGCCGGGCTCTGTAGCCGTAATATCAAAACCGTTTTCAGTATAGGTCTCTCCGATACAGAGGCTGGTGCTCAGCGAGGTCGCTGCTGTATCGCGAACGATAAGATGCAGAACAGTGGTGCTGATGCAGTCGTTCTCGTCGAAATCGGAAGATGTATAGAAACCGTCTTCTGTAGGATTTTCGATGTAGAATCCATCATTATCGTAGGATACATTGTAGCAGGTGTATGCCGTGATGGTGTCAATCTCATGCGGGAATACGGTCAGATGAAGCGTGATGATACTGTCGCATCCATTGGCTGTTTGCAGGTTTTCAACATAGTCTCCACTCTCCGAAAGGAATTGTCCGAAGAACTCAACACTGTCATTATAGCAGATAGCGTTTTCAATAACCATGTTGAAAACGGAGTTGACGGTGAGATGGAGGATGGTGGTGCTGTCACACCCGTGGATGTCGGAGCCGTGGTTCGTCAGCGTATATTCTCCGGCCACAGCGAATGTCGTGTCAAAGCCGTTCAAGGTGTAGGCGCTGTTCTCGCAAATCTCATCTTGAAGCACGACTTGCTGGTGGTGATGGATGGTCAGATGCAGGTTGATAATGCTGTCGCAGTTATGGCTGGTGATGTAATACTGGGTGTAGTCTCCGGATTCTTGGTACGTGATTTCATTGAGGGTGTATTCCTCGCAGGTATCCACGACAAGTTCCTCATGATAGGCAGGGTTTATGGTCAGATGAAGCGTGACGACAGAGTCGCAGCTGAGTGCATTGGTGAAGGTTTGCTGGTAGATGCCGGATTGGGTGTAGGTGATGTCGTTCCAGACAAACTGTTCACAATCTATC